>Ga0307377_10000177_pt1 | contig 87172 bp, 73 predicted proteins | sample TR3MG_FD_202535 | JGI IMG/M metagenome (GOLD analysis project Ga0307377, IMG submission 202535) | Soil microbial communities from Risofladan, Vaasa, Finland - TR-3 | ecosystem: Environmental > Terrestrial > Soil > Coastal area > Acid sulfate soil | place: Finland: Risofladan, Vaasa | collected...
ACTTACACCCTCTGGACTTTCTTTAGAATTTTGGCAATTCTAAGAATTTATCTATATTCACCATTCAAGGCGCACACGTGAGACTTCATTCTTGGCACTCCATGCCAAATGAAGTCCTCTTTATTGGGTGCTAGGCTTTATTAATTTCATTGGACCTATCAGCAATTTTAATCAGACTTTCTATTTTTTTTATAGCTGTCTTCTACTATTTTGAAGAGCTCCTGAACATCATTATCAGGACTCTCAGTTGTCTCTTTTTGTACCAGATTAAAAATGTTCTCAATGTTATCGGTCTTTGCATTTATTTCCTCTTTGGCTAAATGCAAAATTGCCATATTCTTAAGGTAGTTATAATTAGCTTTTTTTGCATTTTGATAAGCTGTTAAATAAAGTTCTCTTCCATTTTCAATTTCTCCCATTCTGAATAAAACTAAACCAGAAGTAGCTTGTAAAACAATTTTTTGCTCATCGGGTAATAAGGCAATTCCCGGTTTAAGTTTTTCTAATAACTGAATTGCCTCATCTAAGCAGCCAACTTGAGCATAGGAGCAGATTAAATTATTTTTGGTAATAACATCATTAGGATTTGCGATAAGTCCCCTTTTACACAGCTCAATTGCTTTATCGTAATCATTTAAAAATGTTTCTGCTACAAAAGACCCTAATAAAACTGGTCTGGTCGAATAGGGTATATCCTTTAGCCAACTTTCAGAGTATTGTAAAACTTGCTTCCACTTGCTGTTTTCGAAACAATTAAGAGCAAATGCCTCTTGAGGATTTCTAATATTATATTGATTTGGATTAATCTGGAATGATTTATCTTCGTTTGAAATCCATTCTAGTTGAGCTAAAGAGTTGTCATTAGGCGAGATCATTGATTTTTTAAAAAATGCCTTAGCTTTTTTATTGCTTCCATCGTAGAATTCAAGTGTACCTAATGCGCTAGTCAACTCTGTAAGGCTGAAGTCTGAAAGGTTTTTCGATTCAATTAATCCAATACTTTCCTTAATAAATTTAGGTCTTCTTTCAAGTATGCATGATGTAGCAATCTCGGTTGAAAGGAGCCAAGGATCATACTTAAGTATTTCAGCTCTTCGAATATAATAATACGCTTCATCTGCCTTATCATTATGTATTAATAATCTAGCTGCTGACCGAATAATAAATCTATTGTTTGGGTCAAGGGCTAAAGCAATTTTAATTGCATTTTCACTTTGTTTTGGCTGACCTAAAAGTGAATATAATCTAGATAATTCAACCCAACCGACGGGATTAATTGGGAGTAAGCGTAGCCTATTTTTATATAATGCAATTTGTTTCCTAATATTTTCAATATAGTCGTGTTTTGAGGTAGTTAATAGAGAATCAGACTCATGAATTTGATCTTTAATAGGCTCGTCCTTGGAATGAACCTTTTTTGATAGATCAATAAGTGATGTGGATGATATGTTTTGGTTTTCTTGAATTAGATCAATAGCTTTTTCTATAACGAGATTTTCATAAATATCAAGTATATATGCAGTTGATAACAAATCAGCAGCTATCCCGAGAGCAGGAGTTTTAATAAAATCATCTATCTTTTCTTGCAGCAGTTTATCAGAATTTGGGATTTTATATAACTTATTCTGTTGACATTGAAGTTCCCCATTGTTAATGGTACTTTTAAAATCACGCCAATTAGGAATGACTCTTCTTTTGTCAATACTTTTTATAATTGCCATGATTAAATCAATTTATACTTAGCCTTCTTAGATAAATAGTCAAGCCTTGTTATGAATCTTTCAAGATTAAAGGAACTTCCTCTAAGTAATATAGTTCTAGGATGACCTCTTTTTTCTGGAATCGGAAAACAGAGATATTCAACCATCCTTCCCAATTCTTCCTGTAGAGTCTCATTCTCAATTTGAGATTTAAATTCATTAATAGCAAGTTCAAAAGCTTCTAAAACATAAGATTGGACTTCTTTGTATGCACCATGCCATTTGGTCCATTTGAAGTCTTTGTTTATGTTTTTTGCAAGTAAACTTGTCATGTTTAAACCAATAAAATAGAACACAATTAAGCTTCCAAACAAATAGCAATCTGTTGCGTATTTTCTTATGTTCGCATCCTCAATATAATATCTATATAATAATTCTGGTGGAGCATAGCGAAAATCACCTGGGAAAGAACCATTGTCGTGTGGTGCATGAATTGATTCACATAAAGACCTTCCAAGATCTCCGATTTTTGAAATGGTGGAATCATGATAAAGTAAAACATTTGATGGTTTTAGGTCTTGATGTGAAATCTTAACAGAATGTAACTGTCTTAGACCAGCAGCTATATCATGAAGGGACTGTAATTTCCAAGCATTATCTAGGTCTTTCGCAAAGCTTAATTTATTTCTAACATCCATTTCAGCAAGTTCAAATATCAGAAATGGGACATTCGGAATTGTAAAAGAGCTTAAATATGCCTCACCCTCATCAAGGATTGTTGCTACCTTTGATAATCTTTTTGTTTTACATAAGAGAAGTATATCACGTTCATATTTGTATGCTTGGGTTTGCTCATACAAAATCTCAACTATATTTTTCCCAGGAAACATTTGAAAAAAAGCTTCAAAGTTTAGAGCTTTTAAAAATGCAATTAATCCGGTTTCAAGATTTTGAACTTCATAACAAACTGAAAAGAATCCACCAGTAGCACCTGGATAACTTTCAATTTCTTTTAGGACTTTCCATTTTTCATTTAGTACTAATCCGCTTAAGGAATGGGCAGCATTAAGACGTTCCATATTAATCAGATTTTTTGAAATGCATCACAATTTTCTAAAGTTAATTAATCCTTTGAAGACATATCAAATTTAAATATTTTCAATGGATTAAGATTTTCGGTAAGGAAATGATTTTGGAAAGATGGATATCTTAATCATCTACGTATCATTCTGTGGTTTTCATTAATATTTCAAAATGCTTTGAATCTGACTCTTTTACAATTCTTAAAATTATATTTATTGCATCTTTGCATTCACTTTTGTCTTTATGTTCAATTGTACTTGTTGGATCGGAATTATGCGAAAACTCATTGATTAATTTATATGCTTTGTTACATTCCACGTTGGTTATTTTTTCTTTTCCAGAATTCAAGTCTTTAACAATTGTCTCCATCTTCTGCTTCTGATCTCTTAAATCAGGTATTTTAAAATCCGCGAAGATGTCAAAAAATCTCCTTGCAATATTGCTAATGGTGTAAAAATCAGCATAATTCAAATCAGCGTCTTTAAATTTATTTAACTGACTAAACAAGAAATGATATTCTGACTTATATTTTTTTAAGGTTTTATCAAGCTCTAAGATCTTAGCTTTTCTAAGATCAGATTCATGATAATTTTCTATCATAAAAAACTCACAAGGGATTGCTTTCAATGGTTTATCTTCGGCCTTAAGTTTTTCGTTATCCTTCTTGATTTGATTGTTTTTCTTTGTAAACCACTCTTTTATTAGATTTAAGAGCTGAAAATTATGTGTAGAAATAAAAAGCTGATCTGCTTCTTGGAAATGAGTACTTATCAAAGCAAAACAGTGATAAATAAAATTTGAGTCAAAACTGGAAATTGGATCATCAAGGAATATTATAGAATCCTTTACTTTAAAGTCTTTTTCTTTAACCTTAACAATGAAATACGAAAAAGCAATTGCCGTTTTTTCACCCTCGCTTAAATTTTTTGCAGGTTGACCGTCTCTTTTAATAATGTACCCTTTTTTGTCCTTGTCTAATTCAAGTATTATTTCGACTTTCCCAAAGAAATCTTTTAAGTGACTATTTATTTCTTTGATTGCCTTACCAATATTTGAGGTTTTATTCTCTAACTCTTGAACTTTCGTATTGTGTTTGTTTAGAGCACCTTGGGCGTTTTTCTCTGAAGCTTCGGCATCCTCAACTTCTTTCATAAGTTTTGCAAAGTCTTGTTCCGCGAGAGCAATTGCGATCGTATGAAGCTGTAATTTTTCTTTGGCACTGATTACTTTTTGTGGATGGTTTTTGACGTTTTCATTATGAATGCCGATTATTTTATTGAGCTTATCAATTTCAGTTGAAAGAGAAAGGTCAAATTTTTTTGGTTTCTCAAGTATTTCAGGAAGATCAAGATCAAATGGATTTTTGTATTTCTCTTCAAGAAGGCCAACAATATGATAAAAGAGCCAAGTTTGTAATTTACCTATTACTTCATTCAATTTTTCAGCTTGCTTTTTATAATCTAACCTTAAATCAGGATATAATTCAAGATTATCAACATTAATCTCCTTTAATTTGATAGCTTTTATATTTTCAATGAAAAACTCAATTAATTCCTGAAGTTTCCTGTAGTCTTGACTAAAATGCTTTGAAAGCGAATCAAAAAAACCTGAGCCCAAAGAATTTTGACAAAATAGGCACTTATCAAACTCGTTTTTTGATTTATGGAGGTCAAATCCTTCTTTTGTCCAATTATTAAGCTCTAAATCATTTTTCAATCTATCAAGTGTCTCTGAGACAACCTTTTTTTCCAGAAGTATTTTAGCTGCATCATAGATTTTGTCAAAATTGTCATGGAATAAAACTTTTATTTCTGGTTTCTCTAAAAGCAAATGTTCCATTCTCGGCTCACTTTTGCTTATTTCCTCATATCTCTTTTTGTCCTCATCTGAAAGTACTTTGTCTTTAAAATTATCAATACCAATCTTATTGATTTTATTTTCAGCTTTTGTTTTATTATAGGATTTATCAAAAAGGACATTTGCGACTTCTCTCCCCAGACCAGTTAAAAAACTGCTTTTTGTTTCCTCTTTTATAACCTTAGTCTTTGTTGAAACTTCCAACGTTTTTTCAAGAGGAATTCTGTTGACTTTCAATTTTTCGAGAAGATTTTTACTTTCGATGTCTTCCTCACTGATATATATAATAGGATTACAAGAATTGGAAGGGTCAAATGATATGTTGTCTTCTAAGAAGTCTTGATTAAAAACTTTGACTCGTAAAGAATTTTTAGATACTTCAGAACTTTTAATTACTTTACTATCATGTGTTCTAATTTCAAATTCTCCTTTTTCTGGGTATCTTTTAAATCTTTCATTATCAAAAGTGCACCCTTTCTCGCAACTTGCAAAAATTCGGGAGACAGAAGTTTTTCCGCTTCTATTCCAACCAAAAATCAGATTGAATCTCTTGAATTCGGGGAGGTCTTTTTCCCAAGTAAAATCATGGAAAACTGCGAAATTTTTAAGTTTTGAAATTTTTGTAATCATTTCCTTAAAATTATAATTGCTTTGAAAAGTAGCCTAGATTCAATGGGTTTCAACAATCCGAATCTCTTCCTCTGTCAATCCATACAACTCATACACCAGTTGGTCAATCTCCAATTCCAGTGCACTGGTATCGGCGGCTGGATCGGATTTTTTGGTTTGAAGAATTTGTGTGACCAAATTTATAAAAGGTTGTTGTAGATTATCTGAGATTTCTTGAATTGGAAATTCTTCAATTGTAGATTTCTTTAATGTATATGCACCACCAGCAGTCATTACTCCGATTTGCGTAAATACAAATTTCATTAGATTTGAGTTAAGTAATGCAAGTATATATTTAAGATTAATTTTTTCAGTGACTAAAAAGAAACCTCCACTTGATAAATAGTGTTTTTCAGTGTCTAATGTAAATCCCCATTTATCTGCAGTTAATGGCCAAACAATTTTTTCAAAATCAAATTTTTTGTAATATGCTATATTGTCTTGAATTTCAAACCATTTGTATTCGCCAGGCTTTCTGCCTTTTGGTTCATTAAATTTCTTTGGTTTCAAGTCATCAAAATAGGGTTTTAAATATTCTTTTAATCTGGGAAGTGTTTCAATATCAATGCCTCTACGTGTAAAAATTAGATACAGATCCGATTTAATTGTATAATATCTCTTAATATGAGCACCTTTCAATAATGACTTAATTATCTGTTTATTGTTTACATCTAAATTAATTAATTCGATAGCTTTCTCTTTTGAAATGATAAAAGCAGGATCGAATCCTGTTGTTACTCCCCTTTTGATATCAATGGTTTCAACTTCTTTAATTTTTCTCCCTTTACTATTTATTTTCTTCAATAAATCGTTAGAACATTGGTCACTAAAGGCCCATGGGGAAGAAGTTAGAAAGTTTTTATCTAATTGTTTAAATCGATTTTCTACTTGTGAAATAAAAGTATCTCTTGGAGAATCTTCTTTTTCAAATTGGCAGAATTTTGTCTTAACTTTTTCGGAATTTTTCTCAAAAACTATGATCAGACTTGAAACTAAGGCTTCTTCAAAAATTGGAACTTGTTCAAAATTTATGATTGAATATATTTTGTTGTTCGAGATAAAAGTTCTTAATGGTTTTCCATATTCAGTCATAAAGAATTTATTTGTATTTATTAATGAGACTATTCCTCTATCTTTTAGTATGTTGGTACCAAGTTCAAAGAAATAACTACTTATATCAGCACTACTATAATAAACTTTAAAGTTATCTTTTAAAGTTGGACTAATATTAGCAAGCTTTTTATGTTCGATATATGGCGGATTCCCAATTACCACATCAAATCCCACAAAATCGCCATCATTGTTAAGCACTTCCGGAAACTCAAACCTCCATTCAAAAGCATTCTCGTAAATTTTATTGCTCTTGATTTTTTCTATTTCTATTTCATACTTCTTTATTTCCTCAGAAATCTTTTTAACTTTCCTGTTCCACTCATCCTTCTGTGTTTTCGTCATCTCAAATAGTCTTGACTGATCGGTAAGACTTAAAAGTTCCCCGTTGAGCTTATTAAGTTTGAGGAATCGCTTTTCACTCTTTGATACCTCGGTTTCAAAATCATTTTTGATCTTGCTGATAAGTTGTTCCATACTTCGCTTTTCCTCCTTTGACTGAGCATTCCGGTAGGTCATAATAGCTTCACGGTAATTATCAATATTCCATTTACTTGATTTCAAGGCCGTTTTAATATCAGCATCAAGAGGGTACCTGCTAATAAGTGAGTTCCCGCATTTTATATTTATGTCAATATTGGGTAAGGTTTCAAGCTCTCTATAATTTGTATCTGGTTTGTAATAAGCATTTTTTAGAAGTTCAATCCAGAGTCTTAATCTGCAAATCTTTACGGAATTTGGATTTATATCAACTCCGAAAAGACAGTTTTCAATGATCTTCTGTTTTTCCTGAAATAATGCTTCCTGTACTCTCTGGCTCTCTGTGCCTTTAGGATTGTATTCGAATAAGACAGAATGTTCGTCCGTAATAATGAGTTCATCGTTAATTACCTCAATTGTGTACTCTTTCAGTCTTTTTCCTTCTCTGTCTGTGAGTATTTTAAGTTCTGATTTTATTGCAATTATCTCATTCAAAGCAGAAACGAGAAAGTGGCCGGAGCCAACTGCAGGATCGCAAATTCTGATACTATTAACAATCCTATTAGCATCCTTAATATCATCAATTTTATTATAGACATCGCTTATAGTTTCACACTTCCATCCTTTTACCTCATTAAACTTTTGTACGACTGCTCTCCTGATAGTCTCATGGCACATGTACATGGTAATGAATCCAGGAGTGAAGAATGATCCATCTTTGTATCCATTGATTTTCTCAAAAATCAGTCCTAAAACAGAGGCATTTATGAGTGTTTTGTTTTCTTCCTGAATATCCTCCGAACCTTCACTGGAAAAATCATAAGAATCAAGAAATTCAAACAGATATTTTAATGGTTCAATGTCCCCTGCAATTTTCTTACCTGATCTGTCTTTTAATACTGTACCTGTGAGTACTGGAAGTTTGGCATTATCGTCAAGGCTGTTTATTCGTATTGTCTTGTGCTCCAAGTCATTTGGTTCAAATAGAGAACTATTCAGAAAAGGAACGTTTCCAAACTTTTGTTTTATTAATTCACTGCGGTCACATTCTTTTACAGCAAGAACTTGAAAAATTAATTTGTTTAATTCATCATAATCATGAATTCTTTCAATATTGAGAAATAGGAAAGCTTTATCTCCGTTGTTATATTTAATAAGTTGTCCTTCAAGCAACTTGAGAAACAAGATTCGATTTATCCAGGTTATTACAAGTTCCAGAGCAATATTGAATAACTGTTCCTCTTTATCCTTTCCAAAGTCAGATAATTTCGGTAATTGAGAAAGACAATCTTCATATTTTAAGATTGTTATAGCATTTTCAATTAATGAACCAGGATTTCTTTTATTTTCAATCTTTCTTCCAATTATTTTCTTACTTCCCAGCTTCGTTTCTTCAAGTCCAATGATATGCAGGAGTTCATTGTAAAAGGCCCTGTCAAGATTGTTACTGTCATTTGCAAAAGGAAGTTTTAAAAGGTGTTCAGGAGAGAGTATTTTATATAATCCAATAAGCTTATTGTCATCTTCCCTGTTTGCATTTTTAATAGGTGTTTCGAAATCTCTTAAATCAAAGTGAGTTACCAAAACCTTAGAATCCAATTTATTGATGCATGGTTCGGCAATATTCTTATAAAAGAAATCAGTATTTGTTCCGGAGAGTCTGCCTTCTTCGAAATCAATGAATTGTTTAACAAGGCTTTTGTCATCAGCAAAGATTTTTTCAAAATCATTTGAGTTGAAAATGAACCATTCAAAAATATTGGTTATAACAAGGTGTTTGATCTCAAGATTCTTATTGGTTACTCTTTCCCGGAGATAGTATAGAATTAATTCATGAAATGCTTTACTGTTAATGTTTTCACAGGTTGGCATCTCTGATTTATTGCCTGGTTTCTTTGTCTCAAAAAGTACGCCAACTGTAGAGTTTGAATCTTTCCCATTATGAATAACAAGGTCAGATCTACCTTTTGTATTAATGTAATGATTTGGTGAATAGTATGTATTTTTAAGGAATTCGGAAATAATATTCTTATGAAATTCTTCAGATTCAGTTTCTTTAATCTGGACAAATAGGTTTGCAATGTTCCTCTTGAAAGTCTCTATTTGCGTCCTGTTTGGCTTGACTTTCAGGTAAGCTTTGTTAATTGAATTTCTTAAGTTTAATATGTTGATCTCCATTTATCAGTCGAGGTTGAGGAGTTAAAGTTACAGAATCGTTCACAAATAGTTGGTTATATTGTCATAAAATGATGATTCCGCCTGCAATTTGATTTCGGAATCATATTTTAGTCTGTATAGTGCCTGAACCTCTTATTGCAAAACATTGGAAATCAATGGTCCAATAATTTTATAACAAAGATTGTTGATGGATTTGTTGACAAAATGTATGTATTGAGGCCATTTTATTATCCCATCCCAAGATTACCGGAGAAACTTGGGATGGGATAGAATTTATAAACCAATTAAGTAATACATTAGTCATTGAGTACTTAACAAGAATTTAGGTTGTACCATGCTGTCTAAGGACAATAAATCAATAAATATCTATATTATACCAGTAACTGAGGCTTGGCTGAAAAAATATTAAAATTATTTCAGAATACCAATCGCTATTCCCGCAACCGGCGACACTCCGGAGAAATCGATATTAAACCAGTCTTTATACTTTGTAAAGCTGTCTTCATCATTATATTTACTCAGACGTATATTTCCACCGGCAAACAGGTCAACTGTGAGCACATTAAAAAGAGGTATTTTCATTCCAATAATTACACCTCCGGCAAATATATTCAGATGCTGGATTATTTGCTTATCAACCATCTCCCAAACATCAGGATCGGTTTCCTCCAATTCACGGTAATTTCCGGTTATCTTCATTTTTCTGTACATTACCTGGGGTGCTGCATACAATCCAAGGGGCGCCTTTTGCCTTTTACTATGATTTGCCAGAAGGTAATTCCGGAACTGAATGTTTAATCCACCACCAGACATTACTTCACCCTCATATGGCTGATATACATTCGTTGCCGCATCTAAATATGCGAAACTCTGATTTTTGAAATAGTAATTTGAAAGACCCTGTGTTGTTGAGTAAGTGGCCATTCCACTTATATTAGCAGAAAACCTCGGATTCAGGATCCTTTCGTATGATAAACAAAATGTGCCCTCAAGAAGTCTGACAGGATCGAGCGTAATTGCAGATTTATATATAGGTATAAATTCAGGTGTTTTTTCTAGAATAACTTGAGGTTGAATTTTCACAGCCTGTATATTCTCCTGACTTATTTTATACAATGAATCCATCTCATTTAATTTTCTTGTCATCGTTTGCGGGTCAAAATCCAATGAACTGATCTTAGTGTTTATTTCATTAAGCTTAATATCAAGTTCTTTAGGTTTTGCTTCCCAAAGTTTAATCTTCACATCCAGTAGCTCCAGCTTTGAATCGAGAAGTTGCAATTTCATATCGAGCATTTGTGATTTTTGCGATGTGGAGTCCTGAGCATAAGTTTTTGAACAGAATACCACCATTAAAAATAATCCAATGACTTGCAGTGGTTTACATAGTTTTGTTTTCATAGCATTTATTTATTGGTTTGACTAAGGGTAGTTATATTTTTCGTTTGATTAATTCATTGGTTTGGTCAGGAATTCTATGCAAATATCCTGCCAAGTTTGTTAAATAAAAGTATCATATAATCAGCATACTCTGGGTTTAGCTGCTTTTTCTTACAGACTTCCAATACCCCAAAATCTTTTTATGTTTGAATTTGCTCCAATGGCACCTGAACTCTATAATGTAATTCATTAATATTTAATAAAATAATTTTTCAACTACTAAAACTGTTAACGGATTTGATGATGAAATTGTATGTTTTAAGGCTATTTTGATATCCCATCCCAGGTTTTACCGGAGAAACATTGGATGGGACAAGTAACCTGGAAGAATCATAAAATTATATAGGTAACGCTTTCAGTTAATAATCCTTATCTATTTTTCTTACGATTATCCATTTCATTAAACTTCCCCATAATATGTTTAATAAGATCGCGCGCAGTCTTAATATCAACTCCGGCTTTTACTGCCAATGCCTCAATATCCGGTTCACGGCCGGCATTGATGTCCGGCAAAACTAATCTAAAAAGCGTATTAAGTTTATCAAGATTTTCCTGGTCAGCAGGGGAGGTTTCTATTGAAAACAAATCTTCATAATCATTTAACCTGATTTTTCTTTTCAGAATATCTGAAGCAGCGCTTATCATAGAAAGGTTAACACGCAGAAATGGATCAGCAGAAAAATTATATCCATATTCATTTAAACCTTCTGCAAGTACCCTAAACCCCCTGTCAGTCATAGAAGAAAGCAGTATAATTTTTTTATTTTCATCAAAATAAGACTGAGAGAAGTGCGGTGGACCACTCCATCTTTTCAATGATAGCCGGTAAACCCCTTTATTATACTCTGTTTTAAAGCTTTTGGTAAGACTTTTTGTATTGATCGTATCCAGATCATATTCTGCCATCACATGTACTAACTGATCTTCTTTATTATAAATCAGGGGAGCATTGGCACCTGATAAGAGCATCATATAGGGTACGGGATTGTATTCCAGGTTTGCCAGAAGCTCCTGTTCATCTTCAATGTCAGGTTTTAGTTCAGTTGCGAAATAGAATATATCATCAGGTTCAAAAGACTTGTAACCTCCAATGGGGCCAAAACTCTGCCAGCATGCACCGTTATAAGCAATAAGATTGAGCCATAGGATTACTGATTGATCTTTAAGTGTATTTGTCACACCAGGTGAATATAAAAGAAACTCCTGGTCTGAAAACACATCTTGCATAATAAAAAAACTTTCAGCCGGACGATTTTTAATTACACTGAAACTAAATCTCCATGGCTGTTCTGCCTGAAACTTAAGCCAATTCCTTTCCTTAATATCAAGCTCTTTCAAAGCGGTATGGCTCAGATAACTTTTGATAAGCCCATCTTTCTTGAAAACCTTGTGTGCTATGTATTGAGCCTTCAGTCTATTTATCCATTCTTTCTGAAATTTACGAGTTATGTGCTTGTAAGATTCAAATCTTTGGTCCATTTCATGTTCCAGATTATTCCGTTCTGCAGCATAGTAAAGTAAAAATTCGTCAATCACCTTTGAGGAAATTATACTATTTTCTTCACAAAAAAGTTTAATTGTTTTAAAATCCTTCATAGAGCGAATGCTATAAAACAGCAGTGTTTCGTTTAGCTAGAAAATCCCTTATTACAGGTACCTTCAAAATCTTATTTTTTCTGGATGAGTCTAGTTTATATGTCTTGTTTCCCTGAATCAATGACTCAAGAGGGATGTCCAGATACCGGTTGAGCATAGTTATCATTTTTAGTGTTAACTGACGCTTACCGTTTAATACTTCAGATGCTCTGGTCTCTCCACCAAACAATGGAGCAATATCTTTCTGTTTAAGATCCATCTGATCCATTCGGAATCTTATTGCTTCAATGGGATCAGGTGCAGCGATAGGATAATGTTCATACTCATATCGCTCAACCAGTAGAGAGAGTAACTCCAGTTCATCGCCAATATCTGTCCCCGGTTCTATTTGATCTACCTTAGAGTTAATAAGCTTATAAATTCTCTCAACTGTGTTATTATAATCCTTTTCAGTTTTAATTACTTTCAGATTCATATTTCACCTCCTCTGCATCAATATTATCGTATTCCTTGTGAGTTCCAAACCAGACAATAAATACTATTCTAAGTTTGTATTCTATATCAACTATCAAGCGGTATTCATTCCCTTTTATATTAAAAACAACCCGTTTGGAGCTGATTATGCTTGCATTCTTATACTTTAGTTTTAGCTCGCTCGCATTGTTCCACTCCGAATTCTTTACTTCATATATCCAGGCCTGAATTGCTTTTTGGGCACTCTTGTATCTGGGTTTACGGCAATAATCCCGAAGTGTTCCTGTTTTAATTATACGCATACAATCACAAAAATACAAAAAACTTACCAAATAAGGTAACAAACCTTAAAAGATCAACACTAACATCAATTTAATGGAAAAGCCTGGGTGCTGGTGGCACCACTTAAAAAAGAGTGAGAGTGAGAGTGAGAGTGAGAACTCGAACGAACACTCTCATTCTTTTTTCTCAATACTCTCACTCACACTTATGAGAAATATCTATTTTAAAGGAACTATTGAAGGAGCAAATTCCGATGAACAGGGTAAATTCTTATTATCGACTGATCTTACAGGAGACAAAATCCTTGTTGTCAGTTGCATTGGATATAAAACACATGAAGAAGCTGTTAAACTTCAGAATATTGATATAGGACTTATAGTTACACTTTCTGAAAATGAAGTAGAATTAAGAGAAGTTACTATTTATGCCGGAACTTTCGAAGCGGGGGATAAGAAAAAATCAGTGGTGTTGAACAGATTAGATATAGCTACCAATCCAATCGATTTCGATGACGCAATAGGCGCTATAAGAACACTTCCGGGAACGAGTAATGCCGGTGATGAAGGTGGCTTATTTGTTCGTGGAGGGGAACAACATGAAACTAAAACATTTGTCGATGGATTACTGGTTGAGAGTCCATACACCGCAAAACTGCCGAGCGTACCGGTACGTGGAAGGTTTTCTCCTATGTTATTCCGGGGAACAGTCTTTAGCACTGGGGGTTATTCAGCCGAATTTGGCCAGGCATTATCGTCAGTATTACTTCTGAATTCAATAGATGAGCCTGAAAAAAATGAAACAGGCTTTACTCTGTTTTTTTCAGGGGTCAATATTAATAAAACTAATAAATGGGAGAAGTCATCTCTTTCGGCTTCATTACAATATGTCAATATGTCTCCACTCTACCGGATCATCAACTCAAATATCAAATGGAATCACGAACCTGAGAGTTATAATCAAATGATTGCATATCGCCACAAAGCAGGTAAACGCGGCATGATAAAAGTTATGTCTAATTTTTCAATAGATAATAGCAGCATTCAATATCGTAATCTTGACACAAAGCTGGATGACATGATATCTCTAAAAAACAATGATTTGTTTATAGTTTCAACCTATAAAGGAGTAGCCGGAAAAGACTGGATAGTGAACTCGGGTGTTTCATTCAATTTTGATATTCCGTGTTTAAATTATAACAATGCTGTCTGATATATACAGAAAACAAGAGTATAGTATTTTCAGGTTTTCTCCCTGGTACCTGATAATTCCAATCATTATAGGATTAATAATAACATTTATTTCTTACCCGCAGGGATTTTTGTCTGTTAAGTTCATTTCTTTTGTTATAATCTACTCTTTATCTCTTGGTATCCCTTTCATGAAGACTTATGAATATGTCGAATGGAAACTCGAGCAATATGTTCCCTGGCTAAAGAAACCAAATTTAAGATTCTTTTTAACCGTCTTTATTGAAATATCAATCGGTATTCTTATTCTTATTGTTGTCAATTACCTTATTTTTATTGTGATACAAAAACAGGAAATTGGCTCATTATTTACAAAGACATTTGAAGGGTTAAAGTATATGACCATTTTTACAATTTTAGGTATTATCCTGATTAATAGTTCGTATTTCTTTAAAAACTGGAAACAGGCTGCTGTAAATGAAGAAAAACTTAAAAGAGAAAAATTGGCAATCGAATTCGAAGCTCTTAAAAATCAGGTTAATCCACATTTTCTTTTCAATAGCCTGACCGCCTTATCTTCATTGGTTTATAAAAACCAGGATAAAGCAGTTACATTTATCAGGGAATTCTCAAATGTTTTCAGATATGTGCTTGAAAGCCGCGAAAAAGAAGTGGTCGATATTGTTACTGAGAAAAAATTGCTCGAATCGATTTCATATCTGTACCAGATAAGGCATGATGACTCGCTTCAGATAAGAATAAATTTATCTGATGCAACTGACAGATATATTATTCCGATGGCATTGCAAATGCTCCTGGAAAATGCAATTAAACACAATGCAATATCGGTAAACAAACCATTAATGGTGGAGATCGGGGAAGAAGAAGATTATATTTTTGTAAAAAATAATCTACAACCTAAAAAGGCTGAAATTGTATCCAATAATATAGGCTTGGAAAATATTAAATCAAGATATAAATATTTATCTGACAAGGATGTCCTGGTTGAGATTTCAAATGAGTACTTCGTAGTAAAAATTCCTGTTTTAAATAAGAAAGATGTATAAGGCATTGATTATTGAAGATGAAAAACCTGCAGCAGAACATCTTCAAAGGTTAATAAACCAGTCCGGAATAAAAATAGAAGTTGACCGGATCATCTGTTCAGTTGATGATGCCCTGGTCTGGTTTAACAAAAATCCAATGCCAGATTTAATATTTCTTGATATTCAATTATCCGATGGTTTGAGTTTTGAGATATTTAATTATGTAGATATTACCTGTCCGATAATTTTTACAACTGCTTATGAGGAATATGCTATTAAAGCGTTTAAAGTAAATAGTATTGATTATTTGTTAAAACCAATTGGTATTGACGATCTTAAGTATGCAATTGGCCAGTTTGCATCAAATACATACAATTCCAAAGAAATTTCTAATCAGACTTTAAAGTACAAGGTTGACCAGGTAATGAAGTTGCTGACTAATAACTATAAATCACGTTTTGTAGTAAATGTTGGTATGCATATTAAGTCGATTGAAGTTGAAAAAATCAGTCTGTTCTATAGTCTCGAAAAATCAACATTCCTTCTTGACGATAAGGGTAAGACATACGATGTAAACTATTCACTTGATCAAATTGAAAGCCTTACAGACCCTAGGCAATTCTTTAGGATTAGCAGGAAGCATATTATTAATATCACAGCTATAACTGACATTATTTCATTTACAAACAGCAGGTTGAAATTGAAGATCTCTAATTCGAAGGACGATGATATATTGGTGAGTCGCAGCAAGTTAGCGGAATTCAGAAAATGGCTGGAGAGATAAATTCAGTTAAATGAAACAAATTTCTTATTGACGCCTGCCTGCCCTGCCTATCGGCAGGCAGGGAGTTGTTGACTGATTCTCAATGTACACATAGTCAGGCTACCGATATTCACAATTAACGAAGACTATCCATTTGCAATCAAATTTATTTGTCTGTTGCGGCATACTAAAAATTGTTATTTATCAAATAATTATTTGACGGATGTCATTGATATGCTTAGCGTATATAGCTTATTATTATAAGGAAATGCAAATGCATTAATATAACTTTAATGTATTAAAAATCAAATATTAAAATTTACCAGAATAAATAGAAAACAAAATGATAAAAGTAGCCATCCCAATGTCCAGCGGACATGCTGCACTGCATTTTGAAAACTCAAACCAGTTTTTAATTTATAAAATTTCTATATCCAATTTAAAAGTTATTAGCAAACAATTGAGTAGTGATATTATTATTAGTCCTGAATTGATTCCTCAAATATTGTTCATGCATGGTGTGAAATTTGTTTTTGCGAGGCGGGTCAGCAGGAAGATGGCAAAAATGTTAAGTGATAATAAAATTCAGCTCTTCGCAGGGGTACCTGAACAACAGCCTGATAAACTGATTGAAGATTTTCTTGAAGGAGAGCTGATAACTGATAACAGTATGTGTTTCTGATCTGAACTTATTGAAGATTGTGAATAAACAACCATTTATAATACAGATAATTAATCAATTACACAATGGTTTATAGTAGAGGATTCATATACAAATTAAGTTAAACTAATATTTAGTAAGATGTATAAGCAAAAAAGTGAAATAATCGAACAAATTCAGTCTTTCCATAGCAAGGTGCGTAAATTATATCATACACTTTATGAAAAAGAAGCTGATGACAATGTAAAAATTCTATTACATGATCTTTGTCTACATGAGAAGCAACGTGAAGAGTATCTGGAAAAACACAGGAAAATAGCAAAAGTGATGGACTATTGCGTACTCTATCCAACAAACAGGATATCAAATAAGATTTCGGAGTGTTTTAAACATTTGAATACCAGATCTCCATTGTCAGTTTATGATGTGGCCCAGATCGAATCACATTTTGATAATTGTCTTGTAAAATTTTATGAGATATTATCTGGTGAAGAAACCAGATGCGGGAATATTATGAATACATTTCATTACATGATTAAAAAAACGCATCAGGATGAAACTAAGCTTGACGAGATGTTAACCAACTCAATTAGTAGAAAACATTCTAAAATCATTATGTAACCTGCTTATCTGCTTAAATCATCAAGTAAATTAAATATTTATTAATCAATAGATTCATTGTAGGATTTTCTTAAGAATATAGATACAGATAGCTTACCTCTTATCGTGTAAGTCATTGTAAAATTATTCCAGGTAATGAATGACTTTATTTATAATTATTATTAATAAGTTTTATATCTTTATAATATAAAACCACAGAAGTAATAACTCAATCATTATCGAATAGTCTTTTTACATGGATCAGTATCTAACAAAAACAAATTGTATTAACTGTAAAAGAAGTTCAACATGTTTTACTCAAAGAATTGACTATTGCAAAGATTTCTTTTTTTTGGAGAAAGCACACATTAATTTTAAAAAAGGAGAGACAATAATAAAAGAAGGAACATTTGTATCCTCTATTTATTTTGTCCTGGAAGGTTTGGTAAAAGTTTATCTTGAGGGGCCAAATAAAAATGTTATTATAAAGATCATAAAGTCAAACGATTTTCTGGGATTAACCTCGCTATTTGGCGATAATACATATTATTTTTCTGCCACCGCATTATCAGATACCACAATATGTTCAATTGATTTGGATGTTATTAAGCGCTTATTATCTGAAAATTGTAAGTTCACGCAAGAAATAGTAAAATGGTATTGTGGAAATTATAACCTGATGTTTACCAAGTGTTTTAATCTGGGTCAGAAGCAGTTAAATGGTAAACTGGCAAGTATACTGCTATACCTGAATGAGGATAAATTTAAGTCAGAAAACATCTATTCACATCTAACCAGGAAGGATCTGGCAGAGCTATCTGGTATGGCACCTGAAAGTGTAGCTCGCATTTTGTCAAAGTTCAATGATGATAAAATCATTAAGCTCAAAGGCAAAAAAGTTGAGATCCTAAATATGGAGTTGTTAAAAAGTATCGACAAAAACGGATAATCCAATAAATGACTGGAGAATTGCATTTGAATCAGGCTTGAGTCAGATGACTGCTCAAAAAATATAGACTTATCCTCACAATAAACTAATTCCTTATTTGACGTAAAATTTTACTGAATCCTCATAACTACATTTCAAGCGTTGGTGAGGGGATTAAAATTTATTATAATCGCGGCAATACAAATTAGTATTGATTTTTATTGTAGTTGGATTAACTTTCCATTCCCTCTTCTCTCTGCAATTTCAATAACAGGAGAACCGTAATAACAGATATTTCCTGGCCCGTTAATACTTACTTTGATGCTTTCAGAAGCATTAACATGAACATCACCCACTGATACATTAACTATTTCTGCACTCTTACAGAAGAGACTATCTGCAAATATGCTGCAGCCATAACTGTTAATAAAAGTACAGTTATTGGCTTTCCCATTAATATAAAAGTACCCGAGCGTATTTGTGTAATTTTCAATTTTAAAATTATTACAATCAACTGTGAGTCTGACCTCTGCAATCTCACCGACGGCATCATAGAGGAAATGGTCCGTTTTTAAAGTGTCTCTGTTTGAAATATTTACCGGATCCCAGGTTGACATATAATCAAGGTTGGTGAAATGAAGGGTAAGAGTATTCTTATTTGGATTGAAGGGCATCTTCTTATGATTATCAATAATAAGCATGCCATCCTTAGAAACGGCATCGATAGAATTTATGTCATTTTGTCCTGTTATAACCAGTCGGTTTGTTGAGTCCTGGATAAGAACTATATTATAGATACCATAAAACCTAACCTCATGAAAATCATTTAATGCAATTTCTCGGGTATTTACCTCATCATTAAAAAGTATTTTTTGACATGAGAGAATAAATAATGAGGCTATAATAATATAAAATAGAATATTTTTCATCTTCTTCTTAATGCTATTTTTATTACCAGTAATACCCAATCCCGTACTCCAGACAATCAGCTTTACCAAAATGCGATTTTAAGGCTATTGTTCCAATCATATTCTTTGTTATTAAATATTGTATCAAAATTTTATCATAGATGGGGGTAAGAACAGTATATTTTGAATATATCTCATATCCAATCTGAATTGCTGTCACTATTTTTTTATATCTGATGGAATAAGACGTATGCAGACCAACCCGGATAAGTTTTATAAAATCATTCTCCGGTGTACCATCCTCACTGGCAAGCGCTTCTCTTATAGCACCGTCATAAAAGATATCGGTCCCCAGCCCAAGCCTCCTCCTTTGACTCATAACCCGCTCCAGATTGTAGGAGAGAGAGGAGACAAAATACTTTTTACCCAACAGATTATCGTAAACCTTTGACCCTGCTGTGTATATAACTGAATGAATATACCTGTTCCCTATCTCAGGAACTTCTTGTTCCTGTATCGAATTATCCTTATCATTGAAACGATAATTAACACCAAGTGAAAATGTACCGGCATTAATACCATAATTGGGCGACCTTATTTTTCCGTTGGAAAAATGTGTAGCTCCAGCTTCTAATACCAACTTGCAACGTGGTGATAAGCTAATTTTCCCATCTATTCCCAACCTGGTGTATATGTTTGTATGAGAGCTGATTGCCCGGTTCAGGTGATTATCGTACTTATCAAATATTTTAGTAAGGTAAGCGCCTCCAACAGAAATCTGGTAATTAATTGAATATTTTTCGGCCCTCTTATAAATGGGGAAATTTAAATAACCATATAAAACATGTGCTTTGCCAAACACCTCGTTATTACCTAAACTCCAGAACGAATATCCAATACCCGATCTGGGGTAATGATACAGTTTCTCCCAGTAATCCTTCCCATATGTTGGAAAACCTACAGAGAGGTCGAAGGCATATATATCATCCTGAATAAGATAGTTCAGCGCATCGTAAAAAGGAAGTATCATGCCGGCATGTAATTTAGGCTCGAGAATAACCGGCCTTTTAACTAATTGGGCATTGCCTGCCAATGCAGTTAATACAAGTAAAAAAAAAAAAAGAGTCTGTACTTCACGATTTATTCAATGTTGAACAATAATAAAAAACTAATCCGGTTTCCAGTCGCGGATAATGATCCGGTCCTGGTAAAGCTTCACTTCCAGTTTTTGTTTTCCCCGCCATTTCAGTTTCCGTATATACTCAATGGGTATTGTTACGGCATAGCTAGAGCCTCTAGCTACTTTTGTCAGGCTCCGTATGTACCTGTCTTCAATTTTTCTACGTGTCATAACTTTATTTTTATCACCGTAGTAAGATACGGTTTTTAATACGGTGATGTTATCTAAAAACCTCCATTTTGTTATCTGACCAGATTTCCCTTTATTTGATGTAAGATTTCTTAAACCGCAAAATAACTTAGTATGATTTTTAAACCTTCAATCTTTATATGTTTTTTCATTGTTGCCTTCCTTTTTGGTTCTAAACAAGCCAGTTCTCAGGATAAAAACTGGACTCATTTCAGGGGAAGCAATCTGAATGGTATGACAGCAGATGAAAATATTCCGCTTAAATGGGATGACTCTGTCATAAAATGGAAAACTGAAATTCATGACAGAGGTTATTCTTCGCCTGTTGTTTATAACAATCAGATATGGGTAACAACAGCAAAATCTGACGGGAAAGAGCTCTATGCTGTTTGTGTTAATTATCAAACCGGGAAGATAATTTATGATATTAAGGTATTTACTCCTGAGGAGGTTGAAGGGAAGCACTCTTTAAATACCTATGCTTCTCCAACACCGTGTATAGAAAAGGGCTTCGTTTACGTTCATTACGGGAGCATGGGAACAGCTTGCATAAATAGTGCAAATGGTTCAATTGTATGGGAACGTACAGATTTCAAATGCAAGCATGTTCAGGGTCCGGCTTCATCACCTGTAATTTATAAAAACCTGCTCATTCTGCACTACGAAGGTACTGATGTACGGTTTATCGTTGCTCTCGATAAATCGAACGGGAAGCTGATATGGAGAAGTGACAGACCAGCAGAGCCATACAGACCGATAACAGAAATCGGTAGAAAAGCATATACAACCCCTATTATAATAAATGTAAAAGGACGCGATATGCTTATCTCTCCTGGTTCTGCGGTCTGTATCGCATATGACCCCAATAGCGGTAAGGGAATATGGAGAGTGGTAGACGGCGCTGAATCGACAATAGCTATGCCCTTTACAGAAAATGGGGTAGTTTACTGGTACGCCGGATACATGGTTACCAGTGACAACATTAAATTTACCGAATTGGTAGCTGTTAACCCTGACGGCAAAGGTGATATAACAGCTACAAATGTAATCTGGAAAAAATGGGAAGAACTGTCGCGAAACCAGAGCCTCTCACCTGTTATAAAAGACGGGTTGATATATACTGTAAATACAAGGAACATAATGATGTGCATTGATGCATCGACAGGTGAAGAAATATGGTCAACACATGTGAGGTCAAATTATGACGCATCACCGATTTATGTAAATGGTAACATCTGGTTTTTCTCTGTAAAAGGTGAGGTTCTGGTTATTAAAGCTGGCAGGAAATATGAAGTTGTTGCTCAAAATCAAATGGATTCAGGTATTTGGGCCACACCTGCTATATTAAGAAATTCAGTCATATTGAGAACTCAAAAGTATTTGTACAGAATAGCACAGGAATAGGGAAGGAGTGAGCCGATGGGTTGACGGATTTACTTTCGAATTTTGTAACAAGAGCATAATCAGGAATATATGATTGCCAGGAGATTATAAATCAAAGTTATTCAAGATTATTGGAAATAAAGTACTTTCGTTTGAAATGCAAGGCAACATTTACAAGTGCTATCATAACCGGTACCTCAACTAAAGGCCCGATTACAGCAGTAAATGCTTCACCTGAGTTTATCCCGAAGACAGCTATTGCAACTGCTATTGCCAACTCAAAATTATTACTTGCTGCTGTAAATGAGAGTGTGGCCGACTGCTCATAACTTGCACCTACTCTCCTGCTCATAAAGAAAGAAACCATAAACATTATCACAAAATAAATTATGAGAGGTATAGCGATCATTACAACATCCAACGGTAATTTTACAATGTATTCACCTTTCAGGGAGAACATTACTATTATAGTAAACAACAAAGCAATAAGTGTAACAGGACTAATTTTTGGAATAAACTTAGCATGATACCACTCCTTGCTTTTAACCCTTATTAAGATAAACCGGGTAAGGAAGCCTGCAACAAAAGGTATTCCAAGATAGATAAGAACACTTTTCGCAATTTGTCCAATTGTTATGTTCTCAACTACTGAATTGGTTGGAACACCAAACCAACCAGGTAAAACTGCAATAAAAACCCATGCATAAACTGAGAAAAGCAATACCTGGAATATTGAATTTAAAGCCACTAATCCAGCGCAATATTCTGAGTCACCTTTTGCCAGGTCGTTCCAGACAATCACCATGGCAATGCATCTGGCCAGACCTATCATTATAATGCCATACATATAAGGAAGATTTGCATTATTTTCTCCGGGAAACATCTTGAAGAAAAGTATTGCAAGTGCAAACATAAGAACCGGTCCTATAATCCAGTTCTGGACCAGTGAAAGACCTAGAATTTTAAAATCCCGAAAAACACCCCCCAGCTCTTCATATTTTACTTTAGCCAGCGGCGGATACATCATTAAAATTAAACCAATGGCAATAGGAATATTAGTAGTGCTCTCAGGGGAAGATTTTAGTGAATCCCAGAATGTTGCGATTGCCGGGAAAAAGTATCCTGAAAAAACTCCGATAAACATGGCCAGGAATATCCACAGGGTTAAATAGCGATCTAAGAACTTTAATCTTTTTTGTGATGGCATACTATTGTATCTTGATGTTTTCAGCAAATTATTTTTACATTCTTAATAGGTTCAAAGAATTTTTCGAATATTTTATAAAATTGTTCGACTTTTGAAATATTCAGACAGTAATTAATTTTCAGCCCATCTATCTCACCCTGAATAAGACCTGCGTTCCTTAGTTCTTTCAGATGCTGAGAAACCGTTGTCCGGCTAAGGGGCAGATAATCTGAGATATCACCTGAGATGCAGGTTTTTGTTTCAGCAAGGTACTTAAGTATAGCCAGCCTGGCAGGATGCGAAATTACTTTTGCAAACCTGGCAAGCTCCTGTAATGATTCATCAAATTTATCAGCTTTATTCATCAAACAATGTATTATGACGTAAACATACGACATTGTGATTAATTAAAAACAAAGTTTTTACATTTTTCTAAAAATTTATTGCAAATGCAATAATCATTTCGTTACTTTGCGAAACAACAAAATGAAACTTAATCATTAGGGAGGATAAAAATGTCAGAAAAAATTGAATTTACAACCGATGTGGTCAGAATAGCAAAGGTAGCCAAGGCGCTCAGTCATCCTGTAAGAGTATATATTTTGCAAAAACTCTCTAAAATGAACTCCTGTTGTTACAGCGGTGACCTTGTTGAGGAGCTTCCGGTAGGGCGATCCACCTTATCGCAACATCTTAAAGAACTTAAATATGCAGGATTGATACAGGGTGAAATAAATCCTCCTTATATTAAATATTGCATTAACAGAGAAAAATGGGCAGAGGTGAAACTCTTATTGAATGAATTTTTTAACAGGAAGGAAACAAGTAGTATCCTCTTCGAAAAGAAATCATCCACACTCCTACAATCATAGAAATTATAATTATCTCATTTTCAAATTTTCAAATTAATAACCTATGGAAATAAAAATTTTAGGAACAGGTTGCCCTAAATGCAAGACACTTGAAAAAATTACGCTTGATGTGGTAGCCGAAATGGGTATTAGTGCAGATATCAAGAAAGAAGAAGACATAGTTAACATTATGAACTATGGGATTATGCACACTCCCGCTCTGGTGATTAATGAAAAGGTAATATTCAGCGGACGTATCCCAACTATAGCAGAATTGAAAGAAATTATAACTAATAATCAATAAATATGCATGTTATGAAAAATATCAGATTCTTATTAGCATTTGTTCTATTTATTCCGATAATATCCTGCAATGCACAGTCCTCAAAAAAAGAGGTTTCAGGTACATCATCAGATAAAATTGAAGCCTACTACTTTCATTTCACTGCAAGGTGTGTTACCTGCAGAACCATTGAGGCTAAAGCGAAGGAGGATCTGGAAACTCTTTATCCGAATCAGATGAAACAAGGTTTAATTACATTTCAGTCGGTCAACCTTGAGGAAGCATCAAGTAAACCCCTGGCAGAAAAACTTGGGGTTTCAGGGCAGACCCTGCTATTGGTAAAAGGAGATCAGAAAATTAATATAACTAACGAAGGTTTTATGTATGCGGTGGTTAAACCTGAAAAATTTAAAGAGATCATTAATGAAAAAGTTGACGGTTTGCTGATCAAATAATTGTATGGAATTTCTGACAAACCTTCTGGAGAACAGTACCATGCCATGGGTTACGGCAATGCTGCTGGGCTTAATGACTGCTATCAGTCCCTGCCCCCTGGCAACTAATATTACTGCTGTAGGATTTATAAGTCGCGATATTGAGAATCGTAATCGGGTATTCATCAATGGCTTGCTTTATACTCTTGGCAGGGCAATCACTTATACTACCATTGCATTAATAATCTTCCTCGGAGCTGATCAGTTAAAATTTTCCGGTTTTTTTCAGCGTTATGGCGAAAAAATCATAGGCCCTTTGCTGATAATTATTGGCCTTTTCATGCTTAATGTAATTAGTATAAAATTTCCGGGGGTTAGCAGGATCACTTCCAGGATGGAGAAAAAGGAGAGATGGGGTTATCTCGATGCAGTATTACTGGGATTAGTTTTTGCATTGGCTTTCTGTCCCTATAGCGGTGTTCTATATTTTGGCATGCTTGTCCCTCTCACAGTTACAAGTACATCGGGACTTTACCTGCCTTTCGTGTACGCGATTGCAACAGGAATACCTGTTATTGTTTTTGCATGGATAATTGCATATACAATATCAGGTATAGGAGGAGCTTATAATAAAATTAAGATTTTCGAAATATGGTTCCGCCGTGTCATTTCAGTACTTTTTATTATAGTGGGTATCTATTATATAATCAAAATTTACTTTTAAAAATTTTTATAAATATGTTTCGTAATCTTACGAAATAGGTCATTTTCAAATTATTAATTATGGAACTCAAAAAAGAATTTAAAATACTTACCTGGATAGCTGTAGTATTTGCATTTGCATTCTTTCTTCCAATCGAAAGCACCAGGTTCAATACTGCCATAGCAGCTACACTCGACCTTGTTAAATGGTATGCAAGGGAACATGTAATTTTCTGTCTGTTGCCGGCATTTTTCATTGCCGGGGTTATCTCCGTTTTTGTTAGCCAGGCATCTGTACTGAAATATTTTGGCGCCCAGGCTAAGAAATGGGTAGCCTATTCCGTGGCTGCTGTCTCAGGAACAATCCTTGCCGTATGTTCATGCACGATATTACCATTGTTTTCAAGTATTCATAAACGAGGAGCAGGCCTCGGCCCGGCAATAGCATTTCTTTATTCCGGCCCGGCAATCAATATTCTGGCAATCATATTAACAGCGCGGATCTTAGGATTTGAGATGGGTGTTGCAAGAACTGTCGGAGCTGTCTCTTTCAGTATAATTATCGGATCAATCATGGCAATTATTTATCGAAAAGAAGAAAAGATAAAAAAAGAAGAGCAGATGAATATCGTTCCCCCACCCGAAAAACGACTGATGTGGCAGACATCATTACATTTTTTTACACTCGTTGTGATCCTGGTTTTTGCCAACTGGGGCAGACCTGCAGAAGGAGATGTTTCAAGTACGTGGTACTATATATATGCTTATAAATGGTATTTAACCGGGTTTTTCAGTTTAGTAATGGGTTATTCATTAATTAAGATATTGAAAATCAAATGGCAATGGGTATTGGGAGCAGTATTTTTGACGCTTGTCTCAGTCTTTCTTTCCAATACACTGATTGACAATGCCAAAATCAGACCACTTGTACCGGTGCTGACGGGTATTATTGCGCTTGCTGTCATCACTCTGAAAGACAAGAATGACAGTGACAACCGCGAGTGGACATTAGCCACCTGGGATTTTGCCAAACAGATTCTTCCTTTACTTGCCCTTGGCGTGGTTACGGCGGGATTTTTATTAGGATCAACGCACGATGGCAAGACTATTGCCGGTGTGATACCAAATGAATGGATCTCGACTCTTGTTGGCGGCAATTCAATCTTTTCCAACTTCTTTGCCTCAATAGTTGGCGCTTTCATGTATTTCGCCACACTCACCGAAGTGCCAATTCTTCAAGGATTGATTGCCTCCGGTATGGGCAAAGGACCCGCCTTGGCTCTGCTTCTTGCCGGACCCTCCCTTTCACTTCCTAATATGCTTGTTATAAGAGGCGTTATCGGCAACAAAAAAACTGCAATATATGTCTCGCTCGTTGTTGTAATGGCTACAATTTCCGGAATTATCTACGGTTCAATTTTTTAAAATCCAACACCATTACATCATGGAAACAAAAAAAACACCTATGGAATTGCTGAAAGAATTCGCTCCTGAATTTGCTCAGCATCAGATGAATAACAAAATTCCCATGATAACATTTGAGATAGGATTTTTAGGCCTGAAGTTCTCATTGTTACGGATACTGATTACCATTCCTGTATTTATTCTTATAGGGATAATTATGGGAAAATATTTTGAAAAGAAAAATTGTACGATCAATAAGGTGTAAACCTTTAATTACATACTTATATCTCGAAGTTGCTCAGTTTTTTAGTGATCTTAAAGTTGTACTCAGGGTATTCATAAATAGGGACACGAGGCTCAGTCTGTCCAATACTGTAGCCAAATAAACCATCATATTCTTTTGGTTCTTCACCAAGTTCCTCGAGCTGTCGGAGGTACTCATGAATGGATTTTGATTCAATTATGATCATCTTTCCCATTTTACTGATAATAGGACTATGATTTCTGGTGATGTCATGATCAAACTGAAGTATCCGTCGTCCATACCTGGTAACACCTACAACGCGGAAAGTCAGACTTTTCCCAACACCAGGCAGATTCAGCACATTTCTGTCGGTACCCAGGAAGGGCAGACTTGCAAAACGGCGAAGTGCATCGATACTCTCAACTATACTTTCAGCGTTTTCCGGGAATTGCCGGATAGTCTGGTAATGGTCGTTCTCAATTTTACCGATGATTTTTTCTTCAAGTTGCTCTTGTACTACCCTTGCATTGGGCGCAAAATTGAAGTTGTTTTCCATGTAGCCTTTTACTGTGAAAGTATAATATGGAAGGATCCCAACATCGTTTAGCACCTGTCTCAATTTTGCTGTATGTCCTCTTCTGGATGCAGCTGTAGTAAATACCAGTTGATTTGTAATAATCCATCCGGCGCTGATTAACTTTTGAATTGCCAGTCGGGCTTCCGGGGTAATTTCCATCGGTGACTCAAAATGGGTTTGAATGATAAATTGAGTGATGTTTATTTTTTGAGCTTTCTTTTTGAATTCACTCAGGATTTGAACTAATTCAGGAGTTATTCTCTGGGGGAGGTATGCCAGCATTCTTGAACCAAGCCTGATCCTTTGTATCTCGGCCATTTTTTCTCCTTCAGCTCTTTTTATATTTTTGATACGTTTGTTATTGGCCATCTCATAAACCGCATCCAGCATATTTTTCAAGGTCTGATCTGAGCTCATCAGTGCATCTCCTCCTGTTATCAGGATATCCCTGAGTTGGGTGTCTTCCTCGAAATATTTCAGTAATTTCTTTAGTTTTACCGGCCATTTTTCACTGGGTTTGAGCTTATCCAGGTCGAAATTCAGGTTGCCGCGCTGAAAATCAAACATACGCTGACAGGAGGAACACAATCCGCCACATGCCCTACCTACGGAATCAGGTATAAGAATGGCGACTTCCGGATATCTTCTGTGGATATTGTTGTAGGAGGGTAGAATCCAACCAGCTGCATTGGGTTTTCCCGGGACAACCTCATCTTCTTTTTCCCAGGCAACGATGTTTCCGAACTCTTCCACAAGCTGGCGGCTATAAACAATATAATGCCTGATGGCCAGGTCTGCACCTATGGCAAAATATGGAACACGAACATGAAGCAGTGATAGATAATAAGGGTTCACAAAGGATGGGATCCCTGCCTTTTCTGCATCATATAGTATTTTCATGGCATCCGGATCAAGCGAGTGACCAAGCATCTCATTAAGCAAGTCTGGAGACCGGATAGCAAATCTCAGGTGGAATTTATAATTATCCCACCACTCCCTTACCATTTCTTGTTTTTCAATATGTGAGAGTCCCGCCTGGAAGGCATATTTCTGATCACGAATCTCCCCCGAATCGATTTTAGCTATCAACAGGTTAATAATCCTCTCCTTATTTTCTTTCCTCAGCTCGACGATACGCGGGTCGAGTCCGGAAGAATACATGTCCATCCATTTTTCAACTGTATCCTTATCAGGAATAATCTGATTACTTTCACCTCTCAATTGTCTGAAAAGCTGGATCATATCGATAAAGAAATCAGGTTTGGCTCCTCCCGTTCCTTTAATTACGGCGAGCCATATCAGCCTGATAGGATTGCTTACTGCAATTTCACCTCGTAAATTAGGATCAGGATATTCAATTCCTGCATGATCAATGTAATCAAGTATTCTGATAATTGCATAATCATTCCACGACAGCTTCTCGAAATTTTCACGTTTGGTAACCTGGTCGATTTGAAACCTGAAGGCATCTTTCCGGCTACTGTAATCCGAATGGATCCAGTTTTTTACACCGAGTTGCGCTTCGATTCCGTTTTTTGATTCCCTCATGATGGATTCAAGCATGGGATTTTCCCGGAGTAAGATTCTGAGGAGTCGGTGTGAGTGCACGCTTATGGCAATTCTGTCAAGTTTTTCATTTTCTGTCATGACAAATTATCTTTTGTGGTAACCGAATTCTACAAGATACAATAATTTTTTACCAGTAGTCTGGCTTATTTGCTAAAATAACACACCGGGTCTATTTATCAAATTTCGCCGGTGAGATATCAACTTAAGAATTTCAAATACCATCAAAAATTATTAGTGATGATTCCATTCGCCGGGACCAGATAAATTTCAAGTTAAGTATATGGATATTGTAATTTAAAATAAATCATTATATTGCTCCCTTAGAAAATACATCTTTAACTAATACATAGCTTTATGTTACTCCATCAGCAATTTGTTCTTATGGCAAAGAAACATGCTAAAAAGCTTGCCATTATTGATAAAACCACAGGGAAAAACGTTACTTATTCCAGGGCTTTGATTGGTGCTCTGATCCTGAGTTCAAAATTTAAGAAGTATGATGAGGGCTTCCTGGGTATAATGATTCCAACATCCGCAGGTTGCGCACTTGCTAATGTTGGAGCATTAATGAGCGGTAGAATACCGGTATTGATAAACTATTCAACAGGTGCTGAGTCCAACGCAAAGTATGCACAGACAAAATGTAATTTCAAAACTATTATTACTTCGAAAGCATTACTGGAAAAAATTGGATGTCCGGTAATAGAAGGTATGGTACTTATTGAAGATATAATGGAAAGTGTCACCATTGTTGATAAACTAAAGGCAGCTTTGAAAACAAAACTTTCTGTCAATAGTATCCTCAATAGTATTCATAAAGGGGATGAAAATGACACTGCTGCAATCTTATTTACCAGTGGAAGTGAAAAAGATCCCAAGGCAGTCCAGCTTACTCACCTTAATCTTTCTTCAAATATTGAGAATTTTGGTGATTATGTTCAAGTAAGTGAATCAGATATTATATTGGCAAATCTTGTTTTCTTCCATATATTTGGATTAACAGTAAACCTATGGGTATCATTCTATTACGGCATGACTATGGTGACGTATGCTAATCCGCTAGATTTTCAAACTATTAGTAATATTGCTCGTGACGAAAAGCCAACGATAATGGTTGGTACTCCAAGTTTCTTCTGGGGCTATCTCCAAAAATCTGAACCCGGAGATTTTAAAACACTCAGGATAATGGTAGCAGGAGCTGATAAATGTCCGGATGCCCTGCGGGAAGGATATATGAAAAAGCATGGGGTAACTCTTCTTGAGGGTTATGGAGCTACTGAGACATCTCCGGTTATCTCAGTTAACTCACATGAGTTTAACAGGCCGGGTAGTACTGGAAAAGTAATTCCAAATGTTCAGGTTAGAATTGAGAATTTTGAGACTGGGAAAGAGTGTAAAACCAGGGAAGTTGGAAAGATATTGGTAAAAGGGGACCTTGTAATGAAAGGTTATTATGATGACCCTCAGCTTACTGCTGAGGCCCTTGTTGACGGTTGGTATAATACCGGTGATATGGGTTTCTTCGATGAAGATGACTATCTCTGGCATGCTGGCCGCTTTAAGAGATTTGCAAAGGTTGGAGGGGAAATGGTCTCTCTGGTTAAGGTAGAGAATACATTAGAGAAGTTTCTTCCTGTGGGGGTCTCTTGTTGTGTTGTTGAAGTGTCAGATGAGATAAAAGGCGCATCAATTATTGCAACAGTTAGTATTGAGGTAAATAAGACAGAAATTCTTAAAAAGATGGGGGACGAGTTACCAAATATTGCTCTTCCAAAACAGTTTATTATTATTAAGGAATTACCCATGATGAGCACTGGAAAGATAGATTTCAGGAGCGTTACTAGAATTGTGCAGGAGATAATTAATGATTCTGAATTTGAGCTGTAAACGGTATATTTTTTATCGAGCTTCCAAATAAACTTTCTAAAATCATTTTGTTGCTGTCAGAACCTAAAATCGCAAACTCCGGTGTTAGTAATTTAGTACGTTCCTGCTTTCAGTAAACTAAAGAACCATCTGCTACGAAGAACTGTAGCAAAAATTGTTACTCTGCAGCAGGCAGCCAGTATAGGAAATGTCAAAACAGGTGATTTGATAAATCTTCTGCGGAAAGAAGTCGGTCAGGAGTTACTGAACGCAAGTGATGATACAACATATAATACCAAAAAGCCTGCATGGTATAACGAAACTCTGATAGAGAAGGAGTTTGATAATAGAGAGATGCTTGCAGCCGGAGAGCAGCCTGTAAATCAGGTTATTTCCGATCTGAATCATCTTACAGCTGGTAAAATATACAAGTTGACTTCTCCATTTCTTCCTGCTCCGTTAATTGACAAAGCAATTAACCTGAATATAGATCATTGGGTTCAAAAAGTTGATGAGTCAATCCGGTCATTCAGGGGGTTCAGATTTTCGTCAATCAGTTTCGATAATGTCCATTCTCTTGCAGTTTTTGCATTGGCCATTGTTTTGCAACATTGGAAGTATCTTATGAGGTATATCTCCACCCAGTATCATTTTATTAATAATTTTAATTGTGGATTAATAATCAATAGTTTAGCGGCATCAGCATCGAGCAGCCATGTCAGATTTCCTTTCGTCGGATTGACAAATGAGGCTGGTAATCCTGATGTAGTGTGCTCCTGAAGGATTGTGGCCACAATCTTCTCCTTGCTTTGCCCGGTAACCAGGAAAACCACATCCTTAGCATTATTTATTACCTGGCCCGTTAAAGTAATACGCTGCTGACCAGATTGTGGATGAGCAACTGCTTCACATATATTAGAGGAATGAAACAGTTCAACTTTCTCCGGGAAAATTGAAGCCGTATGCCCGTCTTCACCAAGACCAAGCATAACCATGTCAAAACGTGGCCATTTATCTTCGGGCGCCACATATTTTTCAATTATTTTGCTATAGCGGACAGCTTCGGTATTTGGAATAGCTTCACCATGAATCCTGAAAATATTTTCTTCAGGGATTCTCAGATTTGAAAGCAAATTTATGTGTGCCATTTTATAGTTACTCTCATCATCTTCAGGCTGGACACACCTTTCGTCTCCCCAGAAAAACCTGACTTTATTCCAGTTTACTTTCCCGGTTTGATGAGAAGCTATATAGTTAAAAATCTTCTCCGGGGATGAACCTCCTGAAAGCGCTACAGAAAAAAATGTACCATCAGGAGTTTCTGATATTTTTGCACTTATTAATTCTGCTGCATAAGCCGCCAAATTATCGACTGACTGGAATACAATAATTTTTTTCTGAGTCATATTGATAGTGTTTTCTTTTTGAACTATTGTTATATTCAAAAAAAGATTAATTATAATTCGCAATAAATGCCATCATCTGACAGATTTTTACACGGATAACGCCAGGTCATATCCTTATCTTCGATCAGGTCATCAGCATTCTCAGGTCCCCATGTACCTGCAGGATATCCATATATCTTCTGTGTTTGGTCCGTATTCCAGACTTCCTGTATTGGGGCAACAAATTTCCATGCGGCTTCAACTGCATCAGCCCGGGTATAAAGAGTTGAGTCGCCCAACATGGCATCATAGAGCAACCGTTCATATGCAGAGGGAAGATGAACATCAGAAAGATCGGAATAATGAAAATCCATATTTACGGTTTTAACATTAAATCCGGCGCCGGGTTGCTTCATGCCAAATTTCATTAAAATTCCCTCATCAGGCTGAATACGTATTATCAACTGGTTGCAGCTCTTGCATGTATCGTCTTTTTGAAATAACCCGTGAGGTGTAGGTTTAAAATGAACGACCACCTCAGTGACTCTTGTAGGAAGCCTCTTCCCGGTGCGGATATAAAAAGGCACGCCACCCCATCTCCAGTTGTCTATAAAAAATTTCAGTGCAACAAATGTCTCTGTCCGTGACTCCGGATTTACTCCTTTTTCTTCACGGTATCCCGGAATTAATTCTCCACGCACATTTGAAGCCAGATACTGTCCGCGAATTACATGTCTGGGAACGTCCTCCTTTTTAATCGGTTTCAGTGATTGCAATACTTTCATGGTTTCATTCCGGATTGAATCTGCCTCCATGGAAGATGGCGGTTCCATCGCAGTCAGGCCAACCACCTGCAAAAGATGATTCTGAAGCATATCGCGAAGTGCGCCTGATCCATCGTAATAGCCTCCACGACCTTCAACTCCAATACTCTCAGCAGAAGTGATCTCTACATGATGTATATAGTTCCTGTTCCATAAAGGTTCAAAAATGCCATTGGCAAATCTCATGACCAACAGGTTTTGAACTGTTTCCTTACCAAGATAATGGTCTATGCGGTATATCTGACTTTCGTTGAATGCTTCATGCATCTGCCGGTTAAGCTCAAGACCGGATTTCAGATCGTATCCAAAAGGTTTTTCAATAATGAGCCGTTTTATTCCATTTGCATGATCGCTAAGGCCCACTTTCCCAAGATTACCGGATATTACACCAAACATACCTGGAGGCATAGAGAGGTAAAACAAATAATTATTATCAGTACCCTCTTTCATATTCTTTTCATTTAGCGCAGCTTTTAGTCTGGAGTATTCTTCAGGCACACTCATATCCATCTGAAAATATGACAAATGAGATATGAATTCAATAATTTGTTGTTCATTCAGGTGGATGTTTTCGGAAAACTTCCGGATCCCTTCTGTCATTTTTTCCCGAAACAATTCATCAGAAATGGATGTCCGGCTTACTCCCAGTACATGAAACTTTTCAGGCAGCATTTCCTGGTTATAGAGAGCATAAAGGGCAGGGATCAGTTTACGGTATGTAAGATCGCCTGAGGCCCCAAATATGACCATCGTAAGATTTTTTGGTTTTTCCATGACTTATTTTTTAATTACTGAGTGACCACCAAACTGATTGCGCAAGGCAGCCAGAACCTTCTACCATCAATCTGAATAAATATCCTGGTTACCTCTATCTGTTTATTTTCAAAAACCGTGAACACTTTATAACTGTTTTCTGAAGTTTTATTAAGCGTGAATGTACGTTTATTATATGAGACAAATTGAAAGTATAACTCATTATCATTATTGCTTTCATTCAGAATCCTTATACCATAAGCATATTTTTTTTGTATCCAGGTTAAAGGCTCAACACGGTTGTTTCTGGTCCTCTTTATCCAATGAATCTCAATTGGTTCTGATTTATCAGGTTGCCCTGTCTGATCAAAATTAATTGCATAAATTATCTCATTTGCATCACGGCTACTTCCAATCTTAAATAAATCGTATTCCCTGTTGCTGCCTGGATCACCTGAGGTTATAAACCCCGATGAAACAGCAGCTACAATAATCAATAACAATACTCTTATAATCAATGGTCTCATTATTACTAATATTTAAACTGGTGATTAACAATTATTGAGAATTAACAAGGAACAGATTGCAGGTTATTCTGACTTATATTCGGCAAGCACAGTACTTTCGACAGTTTTTGCAATATTGGTTGAAGGTTTTCCTTTGATAAAAGTAATGTTGTAGTCGGCAAGGGCAATATTGAACTTGCTTTGAATCTCAACCACATTTCCTTTTACTGTTACCGTTCCATTTTCTTTTACCGGTTTTGATATATCCTTAATAGTTATTTCACCCTCGAAACTGGCATTGGGACTGAAAACACAACTTCGCCTGTTTCTTTATTGATAGTGCTTACAGAGGTGGTATTGGCTGCCTGAATATCTTCGGCAGGAGTGGAGGAGAAAAACTTGATTTGTGTTTTAGAACTTACCAGTTTCCCTGGTGTCTGGCCATTTCCTGCGATTGATACAATCGATAATAAAATGGCTGTTAAAAAAAATAACTTTTTCATGATTTCAATTTTTTAATTTATTAATTATTATTTGTTTCTCTTGTTTCTCTTGTTTTTCACTATTCACTATTCACTATTCACTATTCACTATTCACTATTCACTATTCACTATTCACTTCTTACTTCCTACTTCTTCACTATATCACTCTTTTCGAGTATCACATTTTCGTAAAGCTCCAGGTCATCGTCATAAGATGCTCCGGAACGGATCACACCTTTAATGGTCACTGTACTTCCTATCTGAAGATCCTCCGCATTGTGACTGGTTTCTGCTGTAAATGAAGCACTGACACCGGCTTTGTCGCCGGTTTCTTTTAATAGAACAACTTTTTGTCCGTTGAAATCGTCCGATATTTTGTTTATAATACCGGTTACTTCAAGGATCTTTGAATTCCCGTCTCCTGAAAGGTATTTTTTATTGGCATCTTCTTTCCCGGCAAGATATTCTGCTACAATCTGCGAACCTGTTAAAGTATAATCAGCTTTGGCTGCCTGTACATTTCTTTGAGGCATATTGAACATGTATAATCCTATGCCTCCCCCGATAACTATACCTGCAACTATAATGATTGCAGCTACCTTTAAAATCTTTTTTCTTTTCATTTTCTTAACTTTTTTTATAATAGTCGGTGAGTTTAGAAAACCTGACAGCTTACAGGAACTATTTTATCAGTTTCGTAAGTTTGATATTTGAATCTCCTGAAAACAGATTGTCTCTGAGAGGTTGAAAACATTTATAAATGTTTCAAAAGCAACGTAGGTGCGAACAGTTTATAGAGAAGCATTAAAGACCACCATCTTGCAGTTTTTGCATTGTAACATACCATCGATATTCGATATTTTCCCTGTTTCTAAACTGCTGTTTGCAGCAACTGAAGAGAATGTAGAAACCAGGTAGGGTACCATGAAAGTAAGTAAAACCACGAAAAGGTTTACGTTATTGAATGACAGAGAAATAAAAGCCTGATAATGATTGATGAAATTGAGGATTAGACCAACAATTATCGCTGTTCTGAATGCCCTTTTAGCCGTATTTTTCTCAAAGCAAGTTGAATGTAATAATTTGTAATAGACTGTGTATGACCTTTATGCATTGGGGCATTGTTATTTTGATTCTTCTATTTTTGCAATAATATCCTTCTTAAAGTTACTTAGATCAATAATAATCTCATCATTTTTCAGAGAACTATCACCTTTAAACCCTTCGATTTTCTCAGTTGCAGCCATAAATGTGTCCTGAACCAGGTCTTTAGCCAGTTCGGTATCTGATACCTTATGAATTGCCCAGGAAAACATATCCGAAGAGTATGTTTCAACCCATTGTGTTAATCTGCGATCTGCTACCATAATACTCTAAAAAAAACTAAAAATAGTAATTACATTTCAATAATTGTACAGGTCAGTAGAAAATCCAGATCTCTACCGATTGAATACCAGGATTGTCAAAAACGGAAATGTAATTGATGACCAATAAAGTCCTTCAACATAGGTTTAAATACAGTTCCGGATATTTCTTATAATAACTGAAATAAACATCGGAAACTATTTATGTAAAAATTGTTTCCTAAGTTTATTGTTACTATTTTTGCCGCATGATTAATGACCTGGACAGTATATTGCTAAAGGTTCGTGAGCTATACCTGAAGTATGGAATAAAGAGTATAACCATGGATGATGTTGCAAGGGAGCTGGGCATATCCAAAAAAACCCTTTATCAGTTCGTTACCGATAAAGATGATTTGGTAGGAAAGTTTGTTGATAATGAAATAACTCTACGAAAAGAGAATATTGATGTTTGTTTCAAAATCGGGAGTAATGCAATAGAAGATCTTTTTGAGATATCTCTTTTTATGAATAAAATGATGCTGGATTATAGTCCGGCATCAGAATACGACTTGAGAAAGTATTATCCCCACCATTATACTAAAATAGTCAAAACCCGTGAGGAAGGAATATTCAACTATATTCTTTTAAATCTTAAGAAAGGGAAAATAGAAGGCTTTTATCGTGAGGAAATTAATGAGAATATAATTGCAAAACTATATCTGTCGAGGTTTGAAAATAATCGTTTTAATGATCTATTTACAGTCGAGGAATATACTTCAATCAAGTTATTTAAGGAACTTTTAACATATCATATTCGTGGAATCGCAACTAAAAAGGGGATTACTGTATTAGAAAAAAAACAAAATGAATTGGAAACTAATAACAAATAATTGAATAGTATGAACGTGATGAGAAAATGTTTAATTACATTAATTATTTTGGGAATATTTACTGTAGCCCATTCTCAGGATAATAAAGGAACACTTAAATTTTCAATATCTGAAGCACAGACATATGCACTTCAAAATAATCGTTCTATCAGATCAGCTAAAATTGATATTGATATTGCAAATAAACAGGTTAAAGAGACCTTTGGTGTAGGTCTTCCCCAATTAACTCTTGCAGCTAATTATCTTCATCAGTTTGTTATTCCGGAGCTTAACTTCGGACCAGCACTTGATCCAAATTCATTGCCTGACGGCTTTATTACCAAAAATGATATTTTAAATGCTTATGTACCATCTCCTTTTATTCCATTGGGTGTCAGGAATAATACAACTATTGATTTAACTGTTTCTCAACTAATTTTTAGTGGTGAATATTTAGTAGGTCTGCAGGCTATAAAAGTTTTAAAACAAGTGACAGAAAAGGCCCTGGTTAAAACAGAAGCTGTGACAAAAGAATCTGTTGCAGGTACCTACTATTTGATTCTGGTCCTTGATGAGAGTGTCAGGGTTCTGAAAGAAAGTTTGCAATCAATAGATAAAACCTATAATGATCTTTCTAAAATGAACAAGCAGGGTTTTAACGAGGAAACGGATGTTGATCAGATTAAAATTAGTTGGTCAAACCTTAAAAGACTTATAACATCAATTGAGTCGCAAAGGGAAACCTCGATAAAATTACTTAAATATCAGCTTGGCATGGATTTTAGTCAACCAATAGAGTTAACTGATAGCCTCCCGGGACTTATAAAAGAAGGAAATATGCAGTACCTTTCAGAACCCATTTTTACGGTAGCCAACAGCATAGATTACAAGATGTTAACAGATCAGGTGGAGATATCAGCTTTAATGTTGAAGAGGGAACAATCAAAGTTATTACCTACTCTTTCTGCTTTTTACCGTCATCAGGAACAAACTAATCAGCCATCTTTTAATTTTGCCGTGAAAGATGTTGTAGGTGCCACATTAAGTTTTCCAATCTTTACAAGTGGTCAGCGTAGTGCAAAGATCAGCCAGGCCAGGTTTAATCTGGATAAATCGCAAATTGGTAAAAAAAATGCAGAACAAGGCTTAATAATGGAATTTGAAAAAGCTTTTAATGATTACCAGACTGCATTCAGTAACTATACGACTAACAGTGAGAGCATAATCCTGAGTAAAAAGGTTTATGATAAAACTCTTATTAAGTATCATGAAGGGGTCTCTACCAGTTTTGAGTTGTCACAAAACCAAACTCAGTACCTGACTGCTGAATCGACGTATTACAACTCTATTCTTTCCCTTTTGAATGCAAAGGCAAAGCTAGATCGCATTTTGAGAATTAATTAACAATTTCTTTGAAAATAAATTATTTGAATATTAAAACAAATCAGACCAGATATGAAAACCACCAAATTAAGTATCACAGGTATATTAGTCTTGTTTATTATGTTTTCGTGCAGTAGCGATAAGCAGTCACAATTATTAAAATTAAAAGAACAACAGACTGTTATTAGTGATAAGATTAAGAATCTTGAGGATGAACTAAGTACAGTACAAAAGGATGAATTAAACCCTGAGAAATTTAAGTTTATTGGTTTAACAGAAGTTCAAAGCAGTACTTTCGACCATTACATCAGAGTGCAGGGGAAACTTGATGGGGACCAGAATGCCGCTGTTTTTGCTGAAGCACCGGGGACAGTTATCGCCAAGTATTCCGATGTGGGCCAGAAGGTTAAAAAGGGTCAGGTTTTAGCCCAGATTGATGATCAGCAGTATCGTAGCCAGATGCAAAGTCTCGAGACTCAATATAAATTTGCTGAGGATATGTTCGATAAACAGGAACGACTATGGGACCAGAAAATTGGTAGCGAAGTACAGTACTTACAGACAAAAACTTCAAAGGAATCGTTAGAACGCCAAATAGCATCTTTAAGGCAGCAGGTTGATAAGTTTAAAATCAAATCGCCCATTGATGGTACTATTGAAGAGTGTAACATAAAGGTTGGTGGCGTGGTATCACCTGATCCGCGTTTAGTAGCATATAGAGTAGTTGAGTTTAAAAATCTTAAGGTTACTGCAGAGGTCTCGGAAGCATATTCTGCAAGAGTTCATAATGGGGATAAGTTAATTGTATTGTTTCCTGATGTCAATAAGCAGGTTGAAACTGAAGTCTCTTTTGTAAGCAAATATATTAATCCTGTAAACAGAACTTTTCTGATTGAAACGAATATCGATAGCAACTCTCCTGGTTTAAAAGCCAATATGATTGCTATAATTCAGATTAACGATTACCATGCTGAGAATGCAATTCTGGTTCCAATGAATGTGATACAGACAGATATATCAGGTAGTTATGTTTATGTTGTACGTTCAAAGGACAAATTTAATGCAGCGTTCAAAGAGCCTTTGGTCATAGGGAATAGCTATAACGGAGTTGCTGAAATTCTTAAGGGTTTAGCAGTGGGCGACAAAATTATCTCTGTTGGTTATCAGGAACTGGTTGATGGAGAATATATTAGATTTTAAGTTTTATTCTGATATTGATATTATCAGGAATTAATAAAATAGTTCATGGAAAAGAAATATAAAGAATTTTTTGCTACCAGCTGGGCCATTGACAATAAGATAAGTGTGTATGTTCTGGTATTCATAATATCGGTGTTTGGCATAATTAACTATTACACTATCCCAAAGGAACAAATCCCCGAGATTGTAATCCCAATGGTGAATGTTAATACTATTTATCCCGGCACCTCACCATCTGATATGGAGAGTCTGGTAACGCGACCATTAGAGAAGAATCTTAAATCGATAAGTGGAGTGAAGAAGATAACATCCCGGTCTGTACAGGATTTTTCAGCAATTATTGTTGAGTTTAACACCGGGATTGAGATTAAAGATGCTAAACAGAAGGTAAATGATGCTGTCGATAAGACTAAGAAAGACTTACCAAACGATCCGTCATTTATTGAACCATCTGTAATGGAGATTGATCTGTCAGAGATACCTATTCAGTATATCAATCTTTCAGGAGACATACCTCTTGACCGTCTGAAAAAGTATGCTGATGAAATGCAGGACAGGATTGAAAGTCTAAAAGAGATTACCAGAGTTGAAATTGGTGGAGCTCTCAGCCGTGAGATCCAGATAGATATTGATATGTATAAAATGAAGGCAGCCAGTTTAACATTCAGAGATGTCGAACAGGCTGTAAGTCTTAATAATATGACAGTTTCAGGCGGCAATATTGATCTTCAGGGAATGAGTCGTTCCATCAGAGTTGTTGGTGAAATTCAAAACTTAGAGGAGCTTAAAAATATTGTTATAAACACATCCAGTGGTGCGTTGGTTAAACTCCGAGATATTGCGGTTATCCGTGATGGCTATCATGAGCCTGAAAATTTCGCTCGCTATAACGGGAAAAACGTTGTCACACTTAATGTTATTAAGAAGAGTGGCCAGAATCTGCTAAATGCTTCTGATGAGATAAAAGCAATCATTGCAGACATGCAGAAGACTAAACTCCCATCAAATCTTATAGTTGAGGTAACAGGTGACCAGTCGCGTAACACACGTAATACTGTCAATGAACTTAATAACACTATAATAATCGGGTTTATTCTTGTAACCATCGTTCTGATGTTCTTTATGGGCCTTGTAAATGCCATCTTTGTGGCATTTTCTGTTCCTTTATCTATGGCAATTGCCTATATTTTTCTACCGTGGATAGGCTTTACAATGAACATGCTAGTGATGTTCTCGTTCATCTTTTCCCTTGGGATTGTTGTTGATGATGCTATAGTGGTGATAGAGAATACTCACAGGATACACAGGAAAACAAGAATGGATATAGCTTCATCTGCAAAGTTTGCCGCAGGCGAAGTTTTTGTGCCTATCCTATCGGGTACACTTACCACATTGGCACCATTCTTCCCTCTTGCATTCTGGCCCGGGATAGTTGGGAAATTTATGCTATTCATTCCTATAACCCTGATTATTACACTTTTTGCCTCGTTAATTGTTGCATATATATTTAATCCGGTTTTTGCTGTCGATTTCATGAAGCACGATGAAGAGGATCGTCCTGTGGCTTTGCCAAAACTTATTATGATTTCTGCTGGTATAGCATTTTCAGCTATTCTGTTTCATTTATTTAAACTACCCGGATTGGGTAACTTTTTCTTATTTATTTCAATTTCATTCCTGCTTCATAACTTATTTGGGTATAAAGTTTTGCGGAAATTTCAGTCTCGCGTTATCCCTGCTATGATGAGACGGTATGAAAATACATTACTCTGGGTATTAAAAGGGAAAAGGCCGGCTTATATACTCTGGAGCATGATAGCCTTGTTTGTGTTTACGATGGTTTTAAATAATATCGTAAAACCGAAGGTGGTCTTTTTCCCTGATAATGAACCAAATACAATTAATGCATATATTAAGCTGCCTATAGGTACTCAGATAAATGTAACTGATTCTGTTGCCCGGATTGCAGAGAATAGGATAATGAGAGTTCTTGGTGAAAAAAATCCTATTGTGGAATCTGTTGTTACAAATATCGCATTTCTTGCCTCAGATAATAATTTTGATAATTCATCCAAATCTTCTAACCTGGCTAAGATAGCAGTTAATTTTGTTGAGTATAAGAATAGGGCAGGGCAAAATACAAACTCTTATATGAATGATATGCGTGAGGCATTGAAAGATATTCCCGGAGCTGAAATAGTTGTTGATAAAACAAAAATGAGCCCTCCAACAGGAAAACCAATAAATATCGAAATATCAGGGGAAGATCTGATGCAACTAGCTTCAACGGCTGACCGTTTTAAACGATATGTTGACTCCATGCAAATAGGTGGTATTGAGGAGTTAAAATCTGATTTCGCTACAACTAAACCTGAGATTATCATTAATCTTGATCGGGAACGGGCCAATTATGAAGGTATCAGCGCTGCTATTGTTGGTGATGCAATCCGTACCGGACAGCTGGGGAAAGAGGTATCCAGATACAGGGAAGGAGAGGATCAGTACCCGATAATGCTGCGTTTTGAGGAAAGTCAACGAAAAGATATAGAGCAACTGCTCAATCTTACAATTACCTACCGTGATATGAACTCAGGAATATTGCGTCAGATTCCTCTCTCAGTAGTTGCACATCTCGATTATGTGAACAGTTATGGACAGATAAACCGGCTTAACCTTAAACGGGTTATAACCATATCATCAAACGTTCTGGATGGGTTTAATGCAAATCAGATAAATGATCAACTGCGTAAAGCAATTCCTCAGTTTATAAAATCATCTTCCATTGATATTCGTATTACCGGTGAGCAGGAGGATCAACAAGAGTCAATGGTATTCCTGTCAAAGGCACTGATGCTTGCTTTGTTCCTTATTTTCTTCATTCTTATCACACAGTTTAACTCAATGTCAAAAACTATAATAATTTTATCGGAGGTTCTTTTCAGTTTGATTGGAGTACTGCTGGGTTATATGATATTTGGAATGACCATTTCAATCATCATGACAGGTATGGGTATTGTTGCCTTAGCTGGAATTGTTGTCAGGAATGGAATACTACTGGTGGAGTTTACCGATGTATTAAAAGAGCAGGGGGTTAAAACACGTATGGCTATTATCGAGGCCGGCAAGACACGTATTACACCTGTAGTTCTGACTGCAACAGCTGCTATTCTTGGACTTATACCTCTGGCAGTGGGGATGAATATTAATTTCAAAACTTTGTTAACTGAATTAAACCCGCATTTACATTTTGGAGGAGATAATGTGATGTTTTTCGGTCCATTGTCATGGACGATAATTTTTGGGTTAAGCTTTGCAACCTTTTTGACCCTTGTTTTGATACCTGTGATGTATTCCGTGATGTATACGCGAAATATAAAAAGATTGCGTCGTAAATCGAATAGAGCGTACCAAAAAACCAAGCTGACGACTTAAAAACGTAATAAATAGTAAACCCTGCGAGATCACTGATCTGCGGGGTTTCTATCTTTAGAATGGGCCTGATTGTTACTGTTTTATCACCGTATTATAATACGGTTTTTAATACGGTGATATCAGGTTTTGTTTGTCTTGCAATACGAGACGTATTATTCTCTAAGCGTTAGTATTAGCGTTCGTCCAAAAAGCATCTTAGGTCTGTTGATAATTTCATAACCTATAATTTTTATCATGTTAACCATATCATCAAATGCTTTTTTTGAAACATGGAAAGAGGGCTCAACGATGTATACTATTCCTCCTGGTTTTAATATTGTTTTCAATTCCCGAAACAAGCTCTCCTGAGAAGATACTTCATGGATCATATAAAAAGCCAGGACAAAATCCACTTTTTCTGTTAATCCGATTTTTTCATCTCCACATTTATGCAGTTTAACAGATTGCTCTAAATCTGTACCCACGATCTTTTTATATACTTTTTCAAGCATTCCTTCCTGTAAATCTGCGGCAATTACTTTACCAGAGCCATTCATCATCTTTGCTATTTCAATTGAAAAAAAGCCCGGTCCGCATCCCAGGTCAAGAACTGTCATGCCACTATTGATGTATGGCTTAAGTATTCTCTTAGGATTTTGAAATAATCTTCTGAGTGAATTATCCAGACCTCCGGCTCTCTCCACGGGACATACTCTTCTATTTAAACTATTATCCATTTTGTAAAATTTCTAAATTATTTTACGATAATTTATTCAAAGATGGAAATAATATGTTGGTTTTAAGAAAATTAGACGGGTAAATTTTCATCTTTCAGGAGGGTAGAGGATAGAGCACTAAGCCATAAATCAAACCGGGTACTGGTGGTACCTATTCTTTGAGTCGTTAACATCTTATCAATTGTTGGATGCATCTTATGTTGTAGATATTGAGATTTTCTTAAATTAGAAGACATTAAATTTCAGCAGCTTAAAGAAGTGTTGCCATAAAAGAAGGTCTTACATAAATATTTTATTATCTTATTCCTACCTTTAACGTGTAAGTTGTAAAAAGAGTTAGAATAAAACAATATTTAATTATATGAAACAATCAATCCTGAAAACCTTGAGGATCTCCAGGCTTATTCCCAAGACAGCTAAACCGCCTTCAATTCCGGGTATGATAAAATATTACGGTAAAGAAAGGGAAGATCCGGTTACAATCCATATTATAGATTATAATGAAACAGATTTTTCCGAAAAAGATCTGGGGAACATTGCAGAGAGCCTACCATTTAAAGAGAGTCCATCCGTAACATGGCTTAATATTACAGGAGTACATGATGAAAAGGTCATTCACGAAATTGGAGAGATATTCAAAATTCATCCACTGGTACTGGAGGATATTGCCAATACAACACATCGTCCGAAGGTTGAAGAATATGATAACTATCTCTTTGTTATTATTAAAATGGCCTACTATAAAGAGGAAACAGGAGAAGTTATTATAGAGCAGGTAAGTTTGATAATTGGCAGAAATTATGTTATCTCATTACAGGAAAAAGAGGGTGACATCCTTGACGGTTTGCGGGAACGTATCCGTAACAATAAAGGTAAAATCCGTAAACAGGGGAGTGATTATCTTATGTATGGGATCATGGATGTAGTTGTTGATAATTATTTTTTGGTTTTAGAACATATTGGTGAAGATATAGAAGAGATGGAAGAGCAGCTCATGAAGTCTGCCACTCAGCAGTTACTTAACCGGATATACACTCTTAAACAAGAACTTGTATATGTACGAAAATCTATATGGCCTATGCGTGAAGTAATCAACACTATCCAACGCACCGAATATAACCTGGTAAAAAAAGATACGTTCGTTTATTTTCGCGATGTATATGACCATACTATACAGGTTGTGGAAACTGTGGAAACCTTTCGGGATATGTCATCTGGTATGCTCGATCTTTACCTTTCAACCGTTAGCAACAAAATGAATGAAGTGATGAAAGTGCTGACAATATTTGCAGCCATTTTCATCCCGCTCACCTTTTTAGCGGGTGTTTATGGAATGAATTTTGAGTTTATGCCGGAATTAAAATGGAAATTTGGCTATCCTTTCTGGTGGGCTTTTACAATTATTGTAACAATAGGGATGCTTATCTACTTCAAAAAAAAGAAGTGGTTGTAACCTTATCTTTTTATCTAACTTTGATACCGATTTAAAATGTGAAAATCTCTATAAATAATCGTTTATTTTAAAAAATTATGCCACTCAATATTTCCGATAATTTGCCGGCAGTAAAAATTCTCGAGAAGGAGAATATTTTTGTTATGAAGGAGACAAGGGCTGCTCATCAGGACATAAGGCCACTGAAGATATTACTTCTAAACCTGATGCCAGTAAAAACCACAACCGAAACGCAACTTTTACGGCTTCTTTCAAATACTCCGCTTCAGGTTAATATTACCCTTATTTATACTAAGATGCATCTCTCGAAAAACACACCTAAAGAGCATCTTGATTCGTTTTATCAGACTTTTGATGATATTTCTAATCATAAATATGACGGTCTTATAATTACCGGTGCACCAATTGAACATCTTGAATTTGAAAATGTTGATTATTGGGAAGAGATGGTAAGTATAATGGACTGGGCTGACAGTCATGTTACATCAACAATGTTTATTTGCTGGGCTTCACAAGCAGGGTTATATCATCATTATAATGTACCTAAGTATCCTGTTAACGAGAAGATATTCGGGGTATTCAGACATAAAGTTTATAATAAGACAAACCTTTTACTAAGAGGTTTTGATGATGAATTTCTTGCACCTCATTCGAGATATACAGAGGTAAGGAAAAATGATATTGAGAAGGTGAAAGGGCTTGAAATTCTTGCCGATTCTGAAGAAGCAGGTATATACCTTGTCGCTTCCAAAGATTTGAAGAGGATTTTTATTACAGGTCATTCAGAATATGATCCACTTACACTTAAATCGGAATATGACAGGGATGTTACCAACGGTATGGATATAAGGATCCCGAAAAATTACTACTTGCATGATGATCCGGAAAAACCACCAATGGTCAGATGGAGAAGCCATGCCCACCTGTTGTTTTCAAACTGGCTGAATTATTGTGTATACCAGGCAACACCATTTATTCTTGAAAATGGGCAGAAATAATTTTTCTGTATTATTATGAGTTAGAGCTATATCTTTTTATTTTCTCTTTATAAGCTGAGATCTTAGTTTTTGCTTTATTAATGACCGCTTTTATTCCGCTAGTGATTCTTTCTTTTATAGTAAGCCTTTCTGTCCTAATAAAATCATTCAGTACTTTAGAAAACTCCGGTGTTCTAAGATAACCAAACGATTTATGCGGATTGCGGGTCCCACTCATCTCATAATTGTTCACAACCAAAAAATCAACTGGTTTAATCCCATTAGTATTCTCAGAGAAATTTTCTGATAGTTTGTAATTAAGTGCCACTTTATCAAGGATATCAGAAAAGTTAAACCAGTTTTTTATTATTCCATCAGGCGTATTAATTTGATTGGTTTCAACATGTTTCTGTTTCTGTTCTGAAGCTATTTTGCTAACAACAATTGGCAGTCCCAGGGGAGAGCCCATTGTAATAAAAGTATTAATCCGGATTTTGGGAGCAATAAATGTTAGTACATCAAATGCAATGATTGAGCCCATTGAATGGCTAATGAGCATTATATTATTTTTTTTATATTTCTCCAGTTTCTTCAACAGACGGTCTCTAATCAGATCTTTAGCCAGGCATTTTTCATTGTTTTCAGAGATGCAATTTTCAGAATAATAAATTTCAAGGTCTTTAAAATATTTGCTGACGATTGCATCTGCTACTACTGAATGATTGAGAGTTAAATCATCATTCAGAAATATCCGGTTAAGTTGCTTGCTCAGGAAATCAACTACTTTTTGACGTGTCTTGTGGTCTTCAACAGGGAAATCAGCAGGAGCTATTGTATATTTTTCATCGATAAAATAGGGACTCTCTTCGTCATGAACAGACTCACTTAATGGTTTATCATAAATAATATCGGCCCAGTAAACTAACTCGAATTCAGGTAAATGGCATTTAAAGTTATTGGATTTTAATCCTTCGATCATTGCTAATCTCCACCATTGCTCCAGCAGGGGTTTTGGTGGTTTATTTCCAAGACCATGAAAACCAATGATAACATTTGCCATTATTTTTCGTATTTTTTTTTCTATGATATGTTATAAAGTAAGAGTGGCTAGAAATTTTCTTTAATGTAGTCTTCCACTCGTTTACGCATGGGCTGGAAATAGGTTTCATCGAAAGAAAATATAGTAATTTTTACAATATAACCTGTCTCAATCTCTTTTATTAATTGAATTTTTGGTTCATTTTTTATGACAGCCCATGGAAGAGATAATATCTGTTTTTTTATCAGATCTGCTGCTTTATCGAAAGGGTGTTCTCCCGAAATAGTTATTTCAAAGCTAAAGTTTAATACAGATTCGTTAATTTTTTTTGGTGAGGATATTATTCCCAGCAACATAGTATAAGGCAGAAGGATCATTTTTCCATTCTCGTTCTCTATTTCAATATTTCTATAATGAAACTGTTTAATCTCACCTTTTTGCCCTTCAACCTCAATTATATCATTAACCGAAAACCGATTTTCAGCTTTAAATACTACTCCTGCAATATAATCGCGTAATGCAAACCTTGAAAACCAGTATAACAGCAATAGTAAACAAAGGAATAGCAATGCCGAAAATATGATATTATACTTCAGGAAGAAAAATGCAGTGGTCAAAAGGAATACACCCCATATTATTCCTTCAGCAATAGTTCCCTGTTTTCTAAACCGGTTAGCATTTTTTCTTCCTGAGAAAATCAAAGGGATATAAATTTTAAAAAGGTATAAGGTAATAAATATCCCTGCTGCTGCTAAGAAAAACAAAAAGATGAAATACCCGGCTGAGAAATATTTAGTTATCTCCATTAGATATAGTTTTTTGCTACAAGGTACTGAGTTAAGACAGAATACCAGTAAATATTTATTTCATAAACATCGTTTTGCAATCTGTTCACCATTCCCATCCTCCATAAGAAATGTAATTGTCTTTCGATTACAACCGGATCGGTTCCCAAAACAATAATAAGCCGTTTTAACGTAAGCTGCCTGTGAATCAACAACTGAATAATTACCAGGACAGCATCGGATTTTAAATGGTAATTAATGTCGGTATAAGGCAATTCTGTTGGCTCAACAATGATACTGTCATTTTCAACTTTTTTAATTCCGCTTAACCATGATGCTAAGGCAACACCGGGATTCCCGCTGGAGAACTTGTATATCTTAACAAATAAATCTGCCGTTTTAACAGCACTAATTTCATCCTTTCTCTTTCCCTTGTAAACAAAATCAATCCCGGCTCCCTGATGCCGTAACATTATCATTTTTTTAATAGAATTAACAGGTAATGGATTTAATTTTATAACACCTAAGAGAAAGCTACTGATTGGTATTAGTTTGTCGAGTAGCTTATAGGCATAAATATTAATATTCAGAATGAAAAAAATCCTGTTCCGGAATTTTGTAATGATTCTCAGAAGGTTATTCATGATACTTAACCCATTTTCCGATCGGAGCCACCACAATTCAATATCGTCGAATATTACAAATGAACCGGGAGGAAGCAATTCGAATATGGAGTCATTATAACGTTCTTCCTGAAAGGTATCGGCAACTATCTCATTAAATACCTGCAGGTCGATACTGCCCCCGGGAGGTGGATTTATAAAGACCAATCTGCCAGATTCATTCCACCTGTGAGCCAGAATATAGGATAAGAATGATTTACCGCTATGGTGATCGCCGGTGATAAGTAACACACCTTCATTCAGATTGCGAAATTGGTTATAGACAATATCGGCCTGTTCTATCTCATTGGTTAAGGGCACCCACAAATCCTTATGAAAAGTCTGTCTGACTGAAAAAAGTTGTTTGTAAAAAAATGGAATTTGTTTAAACAGATCAGGTGAAGGTTGTATCTGTTCACTTAATCGCAGCAGATAATTGTCTGAACCGGGAACTCTATTCTCCTGCTGGATTATCCTGGCATATGCAATTGCTTGTGTTTTACCATATTTGTATCGTACTGTCTGGGTAGAAAACCAATTAATTATGGTTTTTGATTTCTTTTTCAGAAATGAAATTTGTTCCTGTTCTTGCTGTTCGTGAATGTAATGTTTAAGTTGTTCGCCAAACTTAGTTATTCCATAAAGAGTGAGATGTCCGGATACTTCTGATTTTAGTCCTGAGACCTGAGAAACATATTTAGCAAAACTTTGAATAATCTCATTTTTTAAGATTACGATTTTATTTATCTGGTTTAGCAGAAAATTATGAAGCGAATCTTTCTCTTCATTTTCCTTATTTGTAAATTCATTAAAGGTTAGAAGGTATGAGAGATATAATTCCTTTATCTTAATTAACCTTTCTCCGGATGATATTTGTAATTCATTGCCATACAAATTCAATTGAGTCGAGATTTTATTTTCAATCAGAAACTCAATCATTTGCAAAAAAGAGACATCAACTGTTTTAATTTTATCAAACTGATTTTCGGACAGGTCTTTAAAGCTTACTTCATCCATAACCGTAATTTCAGATGGTAAAAGACGCAGAATACGGTCGATTTTTTTTACTGAAAGGTTACTTAGGGAACCGATTTTTTTTCTAAGAAAGTCATTTGCCAGCATTAAAGTTTCAAAATTAATCTCCTTATGAATGTTTGATACAACCATTTCATTGAGAACCTCAATCAACTTATCAATTTTTGAATATATTTCTTCTGAAATAAAATTTTCACTGTTTTTTAGAATTTCATTTAATTCAGAAATAACCAAAGAGTCAAATTGTAATAAATAATTTTCAGCTTCATTAGCATTAAGCAAAAGAGTGAGGTTTGAAAAATAAGAGTCAACAATTTTTTCCAGTTTAATTTGTGTTGTTTTAAGTTGGGCTACACTGTTTCTCTGGCCAGAAAACTGGTATACTGATTTCAATGACTCTGTTAGTATGAGAGATGAATTAATCTCCATTGTCCATCTATTATTGAAATAGGATGATGCTCTAAGTGGGAAACCATGGAGAAAAGAATCCAGCTCATCAAGTTGCTCTAATATTGTCTGTTGGCTTTTTAGTATGTGTGAATCAGTGAGTTTGTTCTGGGATGATAATTTCCTATAATTGTCATATTCAAATGAAAGAGCTTTCAGGAGATTCTGAAATTTCATTAAATAAGTGACAGTATCCTTTCCTGCTTGCTCAACAGTCTTTAATAAATTATCATAAATGGAATAGTGCAGATCAAAAAAATAATTTCTAAAAGCAAAGGGAACAGTTATTACTGAACTTCTCTTGCTCCCTATTCTTTTTATCCTCTTGTAAAGATTAAAACCTGTAGTATCATCCTTCTCAGGCATAAATTCTTCACGCGGGAAATAAAGCATCAGAGTTCCAGGAGCTTTGTCCCTGATATTTTTCTGTCTTGCATCAAATTCAGTAATTACAGTCTCAAGCAAAGTTCTTAACTGATCATATTGCCTGCTCTTAAATTTAAAAAACTGTTTGTTTAGTTTATTAAAGAGTGAATGGTGAGAATTTACAATAACACGGTTTAAACGGTCAGGGGACAAATGGCGGAACTTCATTAATAATGCAGCTGAATTTTCAATAAACTCAGACCGGAATTCCTTAAAAATTTTTGAGAAACTATCTTCTTGCATAAGAACAAATACCTGGAAGGTGCTTTTATAATTTTCAATTGTTTTTGAGGATAAATCTTGTATCTGAACATTTAATTGCTCATGAACAGATGAGTTGATAACCATCTCTTTTTCAACTGATATGTCATGTGGAGCTATGCCAATTACAGGATCCTGTTCTTTATTGACACCAAGACTCAGGTCATTAAAAACAGATGAAGCCTTTAAGAGAACTACCGTTCCTATTTCTTTCAGTAACAGATTGGTTTTTTCAACAAAATCAGCTTCATCGTCTTCTTTGATTTCAGGAATTCCAACAAAAACGATATCTGCGCTTTTCGATTCCAGCCGGATAATATCATATATAGGTTTTTGATCAATCTGATTATTAATTACCCTGACTTCTGCATCTAACCTCATTCTGGCTAAAATCTCATCTCCATGCCGTTGAATGTATGATGCTTTGTCATTCTCGTAATTTACAACCATAAGGCGTATTTTTGCATTTTCCCATGCGATGGAAGAGGCCATAAATTTAGATAATGTCAGGGCAAGGTTTCCGTTATTGCCTTCGCCTCGCCACCAGATATCGATCTGCTGGTGCTTGCCATAACCGAATCGTTTATCATAGTCTATTAGCAGGATATTGAAATCGAGGTCATTAATAGTTCGTAATAACTGGTGGAACCGTACAGGGTTTTTAGTTTGCCTTGCCCAGCCTAAAATGATCGTATTGGGTTCAATGCCTGAGAACCCGTAAGTGCTGGCAATCATTTCAATGCCATCATAAATATCTTTACAAGACTGTTGACGGGTGAAGATTCCCTGAGATTCTTCATCATTGTTTAATCGCTGTTGTTGATGTTTAGGGAATAGTACTTTTGCAGAAGATTCTTCGATTAAATCAAAATTTGATAGTAAACCAAATTTACCTACCAGTGACTTTCCAAATTCTATTAAATAGGAACGGATTTCAGTCCCTCCACTAAACAGAATGATATTTGGTTGCCAATTTCGTTCTTCGATAGTCTTTACACTTAAACGATGAAGTCCTTTTCTGATAACTGAGTTCCAAACACTTTGCCATACATCACCAAAATCCAGTTTAAGCTGCTTTCGTTTCAAAATGAAATAAATACCGCCCATGATGGCAAAGGCAGCCAGCATGGAGAGTACATCCAACTTGAACATTATTGCAAATGCAAACACAAAACCAATGATTCCAAATACGCTGGAAACTTTAAATGAAGGGCGGAAATCCGTACTGGCCCAACTCTCAAGGACATAAGCTAAATTAATAAAGCCGTATGAAGCCAGATAAAACATTGTAACAATTCCGGCTATCATGTTCAGTTCACCAATTAAAATTCCTCCTTCGGCAATAATGAAAATCATGATAAGAGCATTTCGGGGTTCATTACTGCTTCCATACCCTTTTCCAAAAATTTTCGGCATGACTTTGTCTTTCGAGAGTGCCTGTAAGATTCTGGGTCCTCCAAGAATACCACCTAAAGCCGATGAAAGTGTTGCCCCCCAGATTCCTGCAATAACCAAAGCTGGAATCCATGCAATTTTTATTACGATATTAGTGTCATTTAGCAGATAATCTCTACCAACAAAACAGGCAAAAGAAATTGCCATTGTCATATAAACGATGAAACCAACAGTGATGGCCATAATTGTTCCAACAGGAATACTTTTTTTGGGATCCTTCAGGTCACCGGACATTGCAACACCTGCTGTAAAACCAGTAACAGCCGGGAAGAAAATAGCAAAAACCAATTCGAGAGAAACATCACCCTTTGCCATTCCTAATAAGGGTTGAGCAGGTGCAAATTCAGGATGAACAAAATATCCAATAAAGATAGAGACAAGTGAAAGTACAATAGCACCAAGGATCAGGTATTGAGACTTGATGGCCAGCGATGTGCTGATAAAAGCCAGCACAACTAAAAGAATAATTACAGCTGTACCAACAATGCGATAACCTTCAACACCAGGTTGTAAATGTAAAAACCCGGCAATGGCCGGTATACTAAGGAAACTTTCGGCAAAACCGATAATGTACAATGAAATACTTAGCGCAGTGCCCAAAAAAAGTGCTATCCCAATGGCTCCACCCATAGGCAAACCCAGAGTGCGGGAAAGCATATAGTAAATACCTCCGGCTTTAATTTTTTTATCAGTTGCAATAGAAGAAATACTGAGCCCGGTAGTTACCGAGATAATATGGGCAATAATTATAATTCCTATGGCAGCTATCATACCCGCCTGTCCAACGACCCAACCCAGGCGCATGTACATGATCACACCAAGAATTGTCAGTATCGACGGAGTGAAAACACCTGGGAACGTACCGAATTTATTTGATTTCGCCATTGAAGACTATCTTAAATCATACTGTAAAGCAACCAAATATAATGAAGTCAAACAAATATTTCTTTTTGCAGATGTTTCAGAATGTGAGGAGCATAGTATCACAAAAATCAGGTAAACAGCAGATTCCATGGGAATCTATTTCTTTGACAGGTGATTTTTATTTTAATCGGGTCAATAATAAATAACTTCAAGGCTATTGAAATACCGGCTAGCGCACCACTAGCAGTTATTTCAATTTCTTTATCCCCATATTATACAGAGTAAAGCCGTAGAGATCAGCATATTGCTCAATTGTTTTACTGACAGGAGTTCCTGCTCCATGACCTGCTTTTGTCTCAATCCTGATGAGTACCGGATTATCACCTGCTTGTTTTGCCTGCAGTTGTGCTGCAAATTTAAAAGAATGAGCAGGAACAACCCTGTCATCATGATCACCGGTTGTGACCAGTGTTGCAGGGTATTTAACACCTTCCTTTACATTCTGAACAGGAGAGTATTTATATATGTAGTCAAACATCTCCTTACTTTCCTCCGAAGTACCATAGTCGTATGCCCAGCCTGCCCCTGCGGTAAAAGTATGATATCTGAGCATATCCATTACTCCAACAGCAGGAAGTGCAACTTTCATCAGGTCTGGTCGCTGGTTCATGACGGCACCGACAAGCAGGCCTCCGTTAGATCCGCCTCTTATTGCCAGAAAATCAGATGAGGTATATTTCTTTTCAATGAGGTATTCTCCAGCAGCAATAAAATCGTCAAATACATTCTGTTTTTTCAATTTTGTGCCAGCCAGATGCCATTTTTCACCATATTCTCCACCCCCTCTAATATTTGCAACTGCATATACACCGCCCATTTCAAGCCATAGTGCATTAGGAATACTGAACCCCGGAGTTATACTAATATTGAATCCGCCATATCCATACAGGATAGTAGGATTTTTGCCATTAAGAACAGTACCTTTTTTATATGTAATAATCATAGGTATGCGTGTTCCATCCATTGATTTGTAGAAAATCTGGATTGATTCGTAATCATCTCCGACAAATGCAACAGCAGGTTTTTTAAAAACTTCAGAGTTCCCGGTTTCCGGATTAAGTTTATAGATCGTGGATGGTGTTATATAGTTTGTAAATGAAAAATAAATATCTTTATCTTCTTTTTTTGCGCCAAAGCCTGAAGCAGTTCCAACTCCCGGAAGAGCAATCTCTCTTACCAGAATACCATTTTTGTCATATTGTTTCACCTTTGAGATCGCATCTACCATATAATGTGCAAAAAAGTATTCTGATCCGGTTGAAGGATCAAGAACATTCTCTGTTTCAGGTATAAAATCTTTCCAGTTTTCAACTCCAGGCCTATTTGCATCAACAGAAACAATCCTTTTATTTGGCGCATTAAGGTTAGTTACAATGAAGAGTTTAGTCCCCTCGTTATCAATTACGAAATGATCGTTGTCGAAATTATCAACAACAACTGTAAACTTATTTCCGGGTTTTTTAAGATCTTTGATATATAATTCATTACCTGAAGTAGAGACAGATGCCATCACTACAAGATATCTCCCATCTTCAGTCACATATCCACTAACATATCTTCTTATAATATCCTCACCGAATATCACCCTGTCATTAGATTGGTTTGTACCAAGCTTATGGAAATAGAGTTTATGGTGATCAGTCATTGCAGAAAGCTTACTTCCATCGGGTTTGTCATAGCTTGAGTAATAGAACCCTTCATTACCCTGCCAGGAGAGGCCACTGAATTTTATCTCTTTCAATGTATCACCAACAATCGACTTTGTTGTTGCATCCATAACAATTACTTTACGCCAATCGGATCCGCCTTCTGATATTGAATAGGCAACTTTGCTTCCATCATCAGAGAATTCCATTTCCCCTAGTGATGTGGTACCATCAACAGAGAATGTATTCGGGTCAAGAAATACTTCAGGTTCTCCGTTATCTTTTTGACGATAAATAACATACTGGTTCTGCAAACCATCATTCTTTGAAAAGTAGGTATATTCACCTTCCTTATATGGAGCTGTGTATTTTTCATAGTTCCACATCTTCTCAAGGCGATTTTTAATTTCCTCGCGATAAGGTATGGTTTCAAGATATCCAAATGTGACTAAATTCTGCTCCTTTACCCAGGAAGCTGTCTCCCCGGATCTATCATCCTCCAGCCAACGGTAAGGATCAGGAACCTCAGTCCCAAAATAATTATCAACAACATCTCCCTTTTTGGTTACAGGGTATTCAATTTTATTCTTAAGCGGCGCATTGCATGAAATGAGAATTGCCATAGCAAAGATTGTGAAGATTAGATTTTTCATAAGGATTCAGAATGATTAAATAATAACTATCCAATTATCTATTGTATTGCAGGATCAAATTTAATCAATAACCGGATTTAAACAAATTGTATTGAGTGGCTACTGGCTCAGATTATTATTTTAAAGAATAAATTAAAGTTTCATTCATATGTATAGCTTTCAATTCATTTTATATTGATTAAATTTGCAGTTCAAATTTTAAAATATTTTTAATTATGAGAAAGATTGTTTTGACAGTAATATTGGCTATCAGTATTGTATCATTAGCTTCGGCTCAGGATTATAATAACGGAGTCGGGTTAAGAGGAGGAACAAACTGGGGTCTGACAATAAAACATTTTGTTAGTGATAATGCTGCATTTGAAGGTATTCTTTATGCATATGGAAATGGTTTAAATGTTACAGGGCTCTATGAAGTTCATAATCAGGCTTTTGATGTTGACAGACTTAGATGGTATTATGGTTTTGGTGCACATCTTGGTAATTACAGCTCTGATAACGTTAGTAACTTTGTTCTTGGAGTAGATGGTGTATTGGGAATAGAATATAGTTTCACAGAGGCTCCGATTAGTATCGGTCTTGACTGGAATCCATATATCAACCTGGTGGGTAATACTGATTTTCTACCTAATAGTGGAGCCCTTTCAATAAGGTATATTTTCTAAAGCCTTATCTGTAAGGATAATTTACTAATAATTTATTAGTATTATAAAAAAGAGGTTGTCTCAAAGAGTCACCCTCTTTTATTTGAGTTATGTTCATTTCTTTTGCTCCTCCAAAAGAAATGAACCAAAGAAAAGGAGGCCGGAAATGATAACTTCAGGCTGTTTGTCCGCTCGCTACACATTGCCTTTTTGGCGCCACCAAACAGCCTGCAAGTTCGCGCCATTTCCGGTTTGCCTATGCGCTTTTTGAGTTTTGTTAAAAACTGATTGATTGTTTTTAAAAAGAAGAGGCCGTCTTATAATAATAATTGAGACGCCCTCTTTTATATTTCCAAAAAACATATTTCCTGAAATAAGGTTTTTAGATCCATTCTATTTATTAATTTTAGGTGGTATTGTATATCCGTTCTAAAATTTTATAGATATGAAAAATTTACTGGTATTAGTATTAACTGTTTTCTTTCTTCCAGTTGTGGCATCGGCTCAGAGTAAATTTAATGGACTCGAAATGAATATGGGAAACCTTTACAGGTTATCTGATGCAAAAACCCGTTCCATCAGTCCTGAAAATTTTTCAGGAGAAAAAGGGAAAGCAGGCATGGCTGATCCTGCCGACAAAGATAAGCCAAACACCGCAAATGCATATAACGCGGCCCGGGATCTTGGGCAGGGATGGAAAGTTAATCCCTATGTCAGGATAAAGTCTGGTGAGACATTTACGATGGCTGAAATTGAGGGACCTGGAGCCATACAGCACATTTGGATGACTCCAACTGGTAACTGGCGTTTCTCAATACTGCGTATCTATTGGGACGATGAAGCTGAGCCTTCAATTGAATGTCCTGTAGGTGATTTCTTCGGAATGGGATGGGGTAGTTATGCTGCTTTATCATCATTGGCTGTTACAGTTAATCCCGGAAGTGCTTTTAATTGCTATTGGGTTATGCCTTTTCGTAAAAAATGCCGTATCACCATGGAGAATATCAATGATACAGATCAAATGACCCTTTTTTACCAGGTTGACTATACACTGACTGAAGTGCCATCAGATGCTGCATATTTTCATGCACAGTTTCGCCGTTCAAATCCTAATGTGGGTTCTGTTTATACAATAAGTGAAGGTATAAAAGGCAAGGGTCAGTATGTTGGAGTTTATATGGCCTGGGGAGTACATAATAACGGATGGTGGGGGGAAGGTGAAATCAAATTCTTTATAGATGGTGATATGCAATACCCGACAATATGCGGTACCGGAACAGAAGATTATTTCTGCGGGTCATATGATTTTGATACAAGGAAGAAAAATGAGGCAGGTGTTGAAGAGGTGAATTATACAGAGTTCTGTACCCCATATGCAGGTATGCATCAGGTTATCAGGGGCGATGGTCACTATAATGTGATGCAGCGCTTTGGTCTCTATCGCTGGCATATTATGGATCCGATTCGTTTTAATAAAGACCTTAAAATTACTATTCAGGATCTAGGATGGCATAAGAGTGGGAGATACCTGGCTCAGAAATCAGATATCTCCTCAGTATGTTTCTGGTATCAGACTGAGCCTCATGCCCGGTTTCCGAAACTTCCTGAATGGCAGCAACTGGAAGTAAATTGACATTGTGGTAAAAAATATGTTAACACAGAAAGAACATCACAAAAAAAAAGCCATTTCAAAGATGAATTTTTTAGTGATCTTTATAAATAGAATATAATATTTGTAGATATGAAAACAGAATCAATTCAATACCATTGTAGGATTTTCCACCCTTTTTTGTAGGCAGCTTTTCTAAGCTTCTTATCCGGATTGACACATACCGGATTACCTACTGAGCTGAGTACAAGAAGATCTGAAATGTCATCACCATAATACCATGAATAGATGGGGTTAATATTGTTTTTATTGCAATATTCCTTTAGCCGGACAATTTTTTCTTTTCCAAAGCAAATAGGGCCTTTTGTATTGCCTGTATAAACACCGTAATTAACCTCAAGATCTGAGCATATTACATCATCAATCCCAAGATGTTCTGCAACTTTCAGGCATAAGGGTTGTATTGAAGAAGATAGAATCACTACTCGTGCTCCATTTTTTTTATGATATGATATCTCATTAAGTATTTCAGGATGAATTGATTCTAAAAGGTAGTTTCTGAATACATCTGAAGATAACTTCTTAACTTGTTCTTCCGGTACTCCTTTAAGCCAGCTAACCATTGTGTAAATTATTTTAGCCGGATCCTTTATATTGAGCTTGTATAATATTGATAACCATAGTCCTGTAATTATATGAAGTCCTGTCATAAATCCATATTTATAAGCATTTTTGACAAATGCTTTGCCACTATTTATACTTATTATTGTGTGGTCAAGGTCAAAAAATGCAATATAGTTTTTACCTGTAGTATTATCTTGTGAAGAAATGGTTTCCATCTGGATTGTAGATCATATTTAGTGCTAAGGGTAAAATTTTTACATCAAATTTTTCGGAAAAGTATAATTCACCATCAACATGAAAAGGGACCTTTTCAGAAAATTCAAGCTTAATTTCTGAAGTTTGATAATAATTAACCTCTTTATCTGTGATATGGGTTCCTTTGGGTACTTTAAGAAGGATTTTGAATCTTTCCAAAAGTGTAAGTTTTTTTATCATACAAACATCCAGTAAGCCATCATCAGCTAAGGCCTTTGGTGTAAGAAAGAATCCACCGGCAAACCGGCGGCCATTAGCAATTGTATTGATGAAACAATCTGTTTCATGTCTGTCGGTATCTGTTAGTACTGTCATCCTTTTTTCTTTGAAGAAAAGGAGTGTCTTAATAATATGCCAGATGTATTTATGTTTTCCACCTTTTTTTACTTTCCCCGGTTCAGTATAATTTTCAGCAGCAACCTGAGCATCAAATCCTAATCCCATGCCATTCAGAAAAATCATTCCATTGCATGAGCCTGCATCCATTTCGATAATGTTACATTTAAAGAAGATATCCCACTCTTTATCTCCAAATCGGTTTGGAAAACCCAATATTTGTATGAAGTCATTACCCGTTCCTGCCGGAATTATCCCGATAGTAACATCCTTCCTGTTTATTAAAGGTCTTGATATCTCATTGAGGGTACCGTCTCCCCCGACTCCAATAATGTAGCTGAATCCTCTGCCCATGTAATTTTCAGATAATTCGGAAGCATGTCCGCTTCTTTCAGTGAAAGCCAGTTCAGCATCAATACTGTACTTTTTAATCATCTCCTGCAGTTTTGGAACAATAGTTTTGGCGAAGCCGTTCCCTGCAATGGGATTGATTATAAAAACCCATTTTTTCTTTGCATCAAATGTCATTATAGTAATTATTTATTATGTTTTTTAGTGCCTAAAGTACTTAGAATTATAATCTTTATATTTTTAACTTTAGTCACTTCAAACTTTAGCTCACTCCAAACTTCCTTTAAACTATTACAAATAGACCGATTCAATTACTGATTTAACAGTTTCTATTATCTCAGTATCGGTTTTTTCAATCAGATCTTCTCTATTTATTGGTTTATGGATTATGACACCAAGTTTTGAATCAAAATTTATGTAAAACCGGTTTTTTGGTTTCAGATTATAAAATCCATTTAATGTTACTGGAAGGATTTCAATATTGGAAGTCCGGAAAAGATAAATAAATCCTTTATAGAAATCGTTGATCTTCCCGTCAAGGGTTCTTGTCCCTTCAGGAAAAATTGCAACTGTATGATACTTTGATTTTTGCACAAGCTCCTCGATCATCAGTTTTGTGTTTTTAATAGTTGGTTCTTTAAAAGGGACATAGTCAGTCATTCTTAATATCTTTCCAAAAAGAGGAACTTTTAGGAGACGTTCATGTCCAAACCAGGATACTCCCGGGTAAAATGACATAATGGCAACTATATCAAAAAGGCTTGCATGGTTAGCGATAAGGATATATCTGCACTCTTTTTTGATATTCTCTTTCCCGATTACACGGAATTTTTTCCCTATTACTAAAAATACTGATTTTGCCCAAAGCTGAGATAGAAAACGAATAGGACCTTTTAAATGTAACCATGCTAAAATCAGAATGATAAGCACTCCGATGGCTGTATAGCAATAAAGTATAGCAAACAGGGGAATCGAAATAACTGCGTAAAGACGTGAACGCATTGTGAATAAATATATTTTAAGAGCGAAAAATAACTATTTTTTTCATAATTTTATAGACAGATCAATTTTTTGTATCTGATGCATAACCACCAATAATAAACTTTTAATTATGGAAAACAAAGAAGACCTAAGTCGCCGTCGATTTATATCCAATACGGCATTAGCCTCAATTGGGACTATTAGTGCCGCAAACCTTTTATCTTCCTGTGCAGGAAATGGCACAGGAAAAGTTAAAGAAAAGCTTCCGGCACTGCTCACTCAGGCACCTGATGGTAAGATATTGAGAGCCGGACTAATAGGATGCGGCGGAAGAGGAACCGGAGCTGCAATCAACTTTCTTGATGCCGGCCCTAATCTTCAGATTGTTGCCCTTGGAGATGTTTTTCAGGATCGTCTCGACAAATGCCGGTCTGAGTTGACGACTCAGAAAGATGTTGATATTCCTGATGAAAACTGTTTTCTTGGATTTGATAATTATGAAAAAGTAATTGACTCGGGTGTTGATATAGTGCTGCTTTGCACACCACCCCATTTCCGGCCAAAGCATGTTGAGGCGGCTGTAAAGGCAGGAAAGCATATATTTATGGAAAAACCCTGTGCTGTTGATCCTGTCGGTGCACGTTCGGTAATGGTTTCAGCTGAAAGGGCAAAGCAACAGGACCTGTGTATTGTAAGCGGAACAATCCGTAGGGTACAAAAAGATTTTATGGAAACCAGGAGAAGAGTAATGAACGGAGAAATAGGTGAGATAGTCAGTGCTCACATTATTCGTAATGGGGGTTCTCTCTGGGTGATAAATAGGCAACCAGGATGGTCGGATATGGAGTATATGTTGCGTAACTGGGCTAATTTCTGTTGGTTATCAGGAGATCATATCGTTGAACAGTTTATTCATGAGATTGATGTTATGAACTGGTATATCGGCAAGAACCCTGTAAAGGCGATGGGATGGGGGGGCCGTCAACGCAGGATTACCGGCGATCAATATGACTTTTTCAGTATTGAATATTTATATGATAATGGTATGCAGACACACTGTGCTGCGCGACAAATAACAGGATGCAGCAACCTTACAAAGCAGTTAATAACAGGTACAAGGGGATTTGCAAATGCAAAAGGGACTTTATATAATCTTAAAGGGGAAGAGATTTGGACATATCCGTATCCTGAAGAAGGTTCTGATGACCATACATGGGATGTGAAGGATCCTTATGTACAGGAACATATAAATCTTGTTACAGCTATACGAACTGGAGATATTATAAATGATGCGGAGGCACAGGTAAATTCGACTCTCATAACTATAATGGGCCGAATATCAGCTTATACCGGGAAAGATGTTACATGGGAAGAGATAATGAACTCAGATCTCTATCTGGGTCCTAAAACATATACTTTTGGTCCTGTTCCTGGGATACCGGAAACCATACCTGTTATCGGAGCCGAACCAAAGCAGTAAAATACTTGTTGAATAAAAAAAACAACCAATTATTTCCCTGAATTACTTACAAAAGCAATTTGCTTACTATCAGGCGACCAGGATGGTACGTTAATAGTTCCCTGTCCTCCATAGAGATAGGCAATTACCTTAGGTTCACCACCCGACACCGGCATAATCCTAAGCATCACACGTTTATATGACGGGTGGCCGTTTGGATCGATATCTGCAGGGAAAGATATTAATACAATCCATTTCCCATCGGGTGAGATATGTGGGAACCAGTCGTTGTAATCATCGAAAGTGAGTTGTTCTCTTTCTGAACCATCAGGCTTAATGCGCCATATTTGCATTGTGCCTGTATGGTTCCCATTGTAATAGATATATTTCCCATCAGGAGAATATTCACATCCATCAACATGTTCTCCCTCTTTTATATCCGTCAGTGCAACCTCTTTGCCTCCTTTTATCGAATTCCTATATAGATTATAGACTTTTTTGCCATCACGTATAGCTACATACACAACTTCCTTATTATTTGGAGCCCAGCCGTGCCAGTATGAAGGAGTGTTCTCAGTAACCATTTTGGGAATACCTCCCTCAATAGGAAGAACATATACTGTTGATCCGCCACCGGTTAGTCCCTGTCGGTGATTACTTATCGCAAGGAGCTTGCCATCGAAGGAGATACCATGGTCATTATTGTTATTATTGGCAAAATCGGTATTTAGTTTCTCAATTTCACCTCCTTCAACCGGTATTTTGTATATTGAACCATCCATATTGAAAAGAAGTTTTTTGCCGTCGGGCATCCAGTTGGGTGCTTCGAACCTCCCGGGTTTTTCATAAATAACCATCCTCTTTCCATCAGAAACATTCATGGTCTCCATTCTGCAGCCCAAATAACCAGATTTGCCGGGATTATAATCATCACCAACAGGTTTGTCAATTCTTACATTCCAGATTTTTACCTCTTCAGTAACATCAGGATTGTGTGAGCAAATAAACGGACCCGCAAGAACCTCATCAGGCATATTCTCCATTTCATGAGTGCCAACAATTTCAAGAGGTTCTCCGGTTTTGGCTGCTCTCATTATTATTTTCTTACCGGCCCTCTCAATCTGTATGACATTATAGGCTGAATCAGAAGCAAATACTTCATCCTGAGGATCTCTCATAGCTTCTCCTGCCGACACCCTCCATTGAAGAACAGTAAGACCATCTCCATGGAGTGTGGCAGATATATGCTTTGCTTTTTCATCTGTTGACTCTCTTATCATCCAACCTGTTTTTCTGTGCTTATCTGTCCCTTTGCCGATAAATTCAAAATTTGCTGTAAGGATAAAGTCCCCTTTGATTTTATTATATAGGTAGTGAAACTCATCTCTTTCAAACCATATATTATAACCCGCTCCTTTCATCGTATAGCTCTGATCGGGCTGGTGATAAATTACAGAACCTGCTTTAATGGGATTTCCTATATCAGAATTACTCTGGAAAATTCCAAGAGGACCGTTTTGAGCTTTCGCAATGTTGAACGAGGCGCAGAGTGCAAACAAAAGTAGTAGTGGTTTCATAGTGAAGCTTTGATGATTTGTTGTAATAAATAATCTTTTAAATATAACTATATAAAGTTAATATTTCTGTGGAATCAGGATCATGAAAAAATATGCCTGCAATCGGTTGCATGATCTGAATATTTTTATAAATTTGATGATTAATTTACTTATATCATTATTATATTATGGTAAAGAGTATTAAATTGATTTTTAAAACAGAAGATGTACCCTCATCTACTGTGGAATAAAGTAAAGTATAAATATATTTAATATTTATTATCATCAGACATTATTATTCTGAGATTTTGAATCCATGAACAGGACAGCGTCAAGAAACCTTTACAGCATTTTGAAATCGCTCATTTTTTTAATTGTTTTGAGTCTGATTTTTTCCAGTAGCAGTATGGAAAATAATGAAGAGGATCAGCTAAAGCTTAATGAACTGGACTATTTTGAAGCAAGAGGATTGGATGTACTCGTTTTCAGCAATTGGTACAACGGATTATTTAGTGATTCAAAGATCAGTGGAATAGAGATAATACACCATGAAGTTCGTACTGCTACAAATGGAGATGTCAGACTGAGCCCAACCCCGGAACAATGGGACCCCATCCCTGAATTTGTTGAACGTAAGGTGGATAAGGGGAAAGAAAGTATTACAGCATTTTTAAAATATTCTAAGTACGATTTTTATTATTCAATTAATGTTGAGGTACATGATAACGGTTTGTTGATTAGTGTAAATCTTGAAAATCCTCTTCCTCCCGAGCTGGTGAATAAGGCTGGTTTTAATCTTGAATTTCTTCCTTCTGCATATTTTGAAAAAGCATTCCTGATGGACAACAGAAGTGGTATATTCCCTCTCTACCCTGGAGGACCGATGGAATATGATGATTCCGGAGTTGTACAGCCAAAACCCCTGGCTATCGGGAAAACCCTTGTTCTTGCACCGGAAGATCCTCTCCGTCGGATCTACATCAAATCGACGGATAACAACCTGTTGCTATTTGATGGTAGAAATAAGGCACAGAACGGATGGTTTGTTGTCATTGGAAACGTCCTCCCATGGTAGCCTATTCACAGACAGGGTATCATCCGGATCAGAAAAAAATTGCAGTTATTGAACTGGATAAGAATGACAGACAACTCCCATCGGCAAAGCTCCTGAAAGTTCTGGAAGATGGCAGTTTTCTTGAAAGTTATTCCGGAAACACTGTAAACCGCGGTAAATATCTCAGATATAATTATTGTTCATTTGATTTCTCCTCTGTAACCGATAGTGGATTGTATATTATCAGATATGGAGAAACCAGTTCGCTCCCGTTCCGGATTGCCAGAGAAGTTTATACAAATGCCTGGCAGCCTGCACTTGATGTTTTTTCCCCCAGTGCAGATGGATCATATGTTTGTAAACGAAGCATACAGGGTCTGGCATGGAGCATCTCATCTGGATGATGCACTTCAGGCACCTGTAAATCATGAACATTTTGATCTGTATGCCCAGGGCTCTTCAACAGATACCAGATATGAACCAGGAGAGCATATCCCGGGATTAAATGTTGGAGGATGGTTTGATGCAGGTGATTTTGACATCAGGACTCAGACTCAATATGCTGTAGTATTAAGTCTGGTTAAGACATGGGAAACATTTCATTTAGACAGAGACGAAACTACAATTGATCAAAAAACCCGTTATCCTGTAAAAATTCAATTATAAGAAAATATATATGAAAATTTTTTCTTTAACTGGACTTAAAACATTTGTTGTTCTGATGTGCTTCACTTTGTTTACCAGCACACCGGTTCTGGCACAAGCCTCTGCTAAGCTGACAAGCAATATCAATCGGCAACGTATTTCTATCAACGAAGGATGGCGTTTTTACAAGTATGATTCGTTAGCTAAAGCCGACAAGCTGATATACGATGTACGCCCTGAGGTTTCTGACTATAGTGAAAACAAGGTTGCAGATTCAAAACCTACAGAGGCGGTAAAAGTTGAATTAACTCAGGAAGTTCTTAAACCCTGGATTTTACCCACGGGAAATGACTTTATAAAAGATCCTCAAAAACGACATGTCCGTCCTGAAGGAAATCCCGGTGGTAATTTTCAATTTGTAAAGAGCAATTTCGACGATAGCTCCTGGGAGAAAGTAAATTTGCCTCACGACTGGGCTATCAAAGGGCCTTTTTTAATAGGCTGGAAAGCAGAGGTAGGTGGAGGAATGGGCCGACTGCCGAGCAATGGTGTGGCGTGGTATCGAAAAAAACTCGACATTCCGGCATCGGATGCAGGCAAATCTATTTTTCTTGATGTCGACGGCGCAATGTCATACGCCATGGTCTGGTTGAACGGTAGTTTGGTTGGCGGTTGGCCTTATGGTTACAATTCCTGGCGACTGGATCTTACACCCTATGTTGTTCCGGGGGGAGAAAATCAATTGGCAATCCGTTTGGATAATCCAAAAAATTCGTCTCGCTGGTATCCCGGAGGAGGAATCTATCGCAATGTCTGGTTAACAAAGACCAGCCCCATCCACGTTGGCCAATGGGGTACCTATATAACGACGAAAGATGTTTCTAAAACATCTGCTACAATCAATCTGGAAGTAACTATCGACAATAACTCCAAAACCGATGCCAATATTGAAGTTATCACCCGTATTTATGCAATAGACGCTAAGGGTAACAAAACAGGAAATGCAATTGTTAACTTCGCAACCTTAAATTCAAAGATTGTTGCAGGAGGAAGTACCAAGGTTAATGGCTCTGTCTCAATTAAAAACCCAAAACTATGGGGACCACCATCCACACAGAGTCCCAACCTCTATATGGCAGTATCCACCTTGCTTTTAAGCGGCAAACCAATTGATGAATACGAAACACGATTCGGTATACGTTCTTTGGTATTTGATCCAGATAAAGGAATTATTATCAATGGTGAACACATACTCATAAAAGGTGTTAACCAACACCATGACCTGGGCGCCCTTGGTGCTGCATTCAATACCCGTGCAGCCGAACGTCAACTTGAGATATTACGTGAAATGGGGTGTAATGCCATTCGTATGTCGCACAATCCTCCAGCACCCGAATTGCTTGAGTTAACCGACCGAATGGGTTTCCTTGTGCTCGATGAAATATTTGATTCGTGGGAACTGAAAAAAACACCACACGATTTTCACCTTATATTCTCCGATTGGTCTGAACCAGACACTCGCGCCTTTGTTTGCAGGGATAGGAACTGTCCTTCAGTAATCATATGGAGTTTTGGCAATGAAGTTGGAGAACAATATACCGGCGACGAAGGTGCTACAATAGCAAAGCGATTACATGACATTATAAAGGAAGAAGATCCAACTCGTCCGTCAACCTCTGCCATGAACTATGCAAAACCCTATATGGCCTTGCCTAAGGTTTTAGACATTATCAGCCTGAATTACCAGGGTGAAGGGATTCGTCAATCTCCTGAATTTGAAGGAACCGATCGCATCCGTACTGCGCCACAATACGATGCTTACCATGCACAATTCCCAAATAAAGTAATTCTTAGCGGTGAAACTGCGTCTGCGGCTAGTAGTCGCGGAATCTATTTGTTCCCCGTGTCCCGAGAGATTAGCGCGCCAATACGGGATGGCAGGGGCGGCGACTCGAAGATCTGCCAGGTGAGCGCTTACGAACTCCATGCTGTTGACTTTGGTTCCACTGCCGACAAGGTTTTTGGTTCACTCGAGCGACATCCTTTCGTTGCCGGTGAGTTTGTCTGGAACGGATGGGACTACCTGGGTGAGCCAACACCCTACTATGAATCCCGCAGTTCCTATACAGGAATCATCGACCTCGCAGGGTTCAAAAAAGACCGATTTTACCTTTACCAATCGCACTGGCTTCCTGATCTTCCCATGGTACATATCTTGCCGCACTGGGATTGGTCGGAACGTATTGGAGAAGTTACCCCGGTGCATGTTTTTACCTCGGGCGATGAGGCTGAACTGTTTCTTAACGGCAAATCGCTGGGTCGTAAGAAAAAAGAGCAGTATGAATATCGTCTGCGCTGGGACAGTGTAACATATGAACCAGGAGAGCTAAAGGCAGTAGCATACAAAAACGGCAAAAAATGGGCCGAAAATGAGGTTAAGACAACCGACAAACCTATGAAGCTATTGGCCTCAACAGATCGTGAAATGATTAAAGCTGACGGAAAAGACCTGGCTTTCATTACGGTGCAGATTACCGATAAGGATGGGCTCGTTGTGCCACTCTCAAATAACCAGATCGAGTTTAGTATTGAGGGTCCCGGTGAAATTGTGGCAACAGATAACGGTGATCCAACAAACATGGTATCTTTTTCATCTAAAAAGCGCGAAGCATTCAGCGGGCTTTGCCTGGCAATAGTCCGCTCCAGCGCAGGCAATCCTGGATTTATTACAGTAACAGCAAAATTCCACGGACTGAAAGATACCCGAGTATATATTAAAAGTAAATAATTACTTACTTACTTTGGAAAAACAATAGTACACTACTCATTGAAATTTGCAGATAATTCATTATGCTGAAAAAGAGTAAGATAGAGCCATTTATATTTATTGTAATGTGGACTTTCTGCGGAGTCACCTCCTGCAATAAGGATGATTCCACTACTGATGGAAATGAACTCCAGAAGAAGATAGATGAATACAACCAGTGTGATGAAGGTTTAAAGGATTATTACACTCCCGCTGAGTATTTCAATATGGGTGTGGCAATCCCTTCTTCTTTTGTTGATAATCAGGGAAAAGTAAACCTGATCAAGCGTCATTTCAACAGCGTTACTGCCGATAATGACATGAAATGGTCTTCCCTTCAGCCAACGGAAGGGATTTTTAATTTCACCAATGCCGACAAGATAGTTGCCTTTGCACAGGCAAATGGCATGAAGGTGAGAGGACACTGTCTCTGCTGGCACAACCAGGTCCCTGCCTGGATCTTCAAGGATGGAGATGCTGATGCTTCCAAAGAGCTTGTTTTGCAACGCCTGACAACACACATAACCACGGTTGTTAATCATTTTAAAGGTAAAGTATATGCGTGGGATGTTGTTAATGAGGCAATTGACGATGCCGGATCATACAGGACATCACAGTGGTACACAATCTGCGGCGAGGAATATATCTTTGAAGCATTTGATAAATACAGTTCCCTGGGACTTGAACTTCAGATCACTGAATTCGATGTTTCAGTCTACACATCCAACAGTGATCCTGAAAGTACCTATACTTCAGAAATCGCCCTTAAACAGGCAGTTGCCTACGGAAGGTTCTTCAGCGCTTTCCGTGATTATAAAAACGATATTACCGGGATCACATTCTGGGGGCTTGCTGATGATTACACATGGCTTGACAATTTCCCTGTTGCAGGCAGAAAAAACTATCCATTCCTTTTTGATGAAAATTATAATCCGAAACAGGCTTATTTTACTGTGATTAATTTTTAATTTAGCAAATTTTAGCGCCATTTTAAGGCAATTAGATAATTTTAACAGAAATGATACAAGATGAGTGAAATTCTACAAAAACTTGCACATTGTGTTGAATTCGGCAAGATTGATAAATTGTCTCCCTATCCTCCCGACATGAAAGGACAGGATGGGGCTGACGAACTGGCAAAACAAGCTCTGGACAGTGGAGTAAAGCCCGATCAGATCCTTGAGAATGTCTTAATACCGGCAATGGCAGTGGTTGGAAACAAGTTCAGCAGAAAAGAGATATATGTTCCTCAAATGCTGATGGCTGCCAAATCGATGAACAGCGCGATGAAACATCTTAAGCCTTATTTCCTGTCAGGAGAAACAAAAAGGAAGGGCAAGTTTATTATTGGCACTGTGTCTGGTGATCTTCATGATATTGGAAAAAACCTTGTTGCAATGATGATCGAAGGCGGTGGCTGGGAAGTGATAGATCTGGGAGTTGATGTTGGAACCGAGAAGTTTCTAAAAGCTCTTGATGAAAATCCGGGTGCGGTAGTTGGACTATCAGCCCTTCTTACTACCACTATGGAGAATATGAAGAAGATTGTTTCTGTAATTAAGGAAAAGCACTCTGGATCTAAGGTTCTTATTGGTGGAGCACCCGTCACAATGGAGTATTGTGAAAAAATAGGTGCTGATTATTATTCTCCTGACCCACAGGGTGCTGTAAACTACCTTAAGCAATTAGTGTCATAGCAATGCAAACAATACTCAGAGGAAAGAACAGTGAGGTATTTATTGATACAAATGGCCCCGTTGTAATAATTGGGGAGTGTATTAATCCTACAAGAAGAAAGAGACTTGTAACAACATTACAGGAAGGCAATTTTGAATACGTGCTGGAACTTGCAGAAAGTCAGATTAAAGCAGGAGCAGATGTTCTGGATGTTAATGTTGGTTTTCCGGGTGTGGATGATGTTAAACTTCTGCCAGAAACAGTTTTGGCTATCATGAGCAGATTTGATATCCCGCTTTGTCTTGATTCGCCCAACCCCAAAGCAATCGAAGCTGCATTGAAAGTGTCCGGGGGTAAATGTCTCATTAACTCTGTAAATGGAGAAGAGAAGTCATTAAATGTTCTTCTCCCTATTGCTAAAGAGTATGGTGCTGCCATTATCGGACTTACAATGGATGATGATGGAATCACCCATGAGCCTGAAAAGAGACTTGCAATTGCTGAGAAAATATTGGAAAGAGCTGTTAAAGCAGGTATAAAGGAAGAAGATGTAATTATCGATCCTCTTGCAATGGCTGTGAGTGCTGATCCGCAGGCCTGTCTGGTGACTCTTGAAACTATCAGGCTTGTACATCAGAAACTGAGATTAAATATTACTCAGGGAGCCAGTAATATATCATTCGGATTGCCAAACAGGGAAGTCCTGAATTCTGCCTTTATGACCCTCGCAATTCTTAATGGACTGACATGCCCGATAGCCAATCCGGAGAAGATAGCTGCTGCTGTAAGGGCAACGGATCTGATCCTGGGAAGAGATTGTTATGCCGTAAGATTCGTGGAACACTTCCAGGCCAATGATAATTAGTTAATTTTCTGTTATATTATTCAATATAGAATGTTTGGTATTAAACCCGCTCGCAGATGGCAACCAGCCTTTTACCCTTTCAGACGGGAAAAGTTCGGCAGGCGGGTTCTGGCTAAAGCAGAACTTTGTGTTAAAGGTCCGATATTCGGCTGCAGAATGTGCGGAAATTGTCTTCTTCAGGAAACGGCATTTATCTGTCCAATGGAGTGTCCCAAAGGGATGAGAAATGGTCCATGCGGCGGAGTAACTCCTGAAAAAAACTGTTATGTCGACGAAACACGCAAATGTGTCTGGAACTCTATTTTTGAAAGAGCACTTAGGACCGGGAGGGAAGAAATGCTGCTTGAAGTGTTGCCTCCTCTCGATTGGAGAAAGGTTGGGACGGAAACCTGGGGCGATGTGATCCGGCAGATCAGAAAGGTCGGTACAGGAAAGTTTATCGGTGGTATATTATCAAAAGACAAGGGTAAAAAAGCAGAGATCTGGAATGATGTCTTTAAAACTATCCGTCAACCGGAGTGGTGGGAGGGGGACTCTTATTATCACCCGGCTGGTTCCGTTGAACCAGCCTCCGGACTTGAGAGACGGTTGCGTGAAGGCGAATTTATTGTAGCCACTGAAGTTACTCCTCCTCTGGGTACCAACACCAATAAACTTATTAAGGATATTGAATCAGTCAATCCTTTTGTTGCTGCTATCAATTTTACCGATTCATCCTCGGCCCGTCCAAGAATGTCCAGCATAGCCTGTTCTAAGTTGTCCATCGATTTAAAAGCTGAACCAGTGTTACAGATGGCCGCCCGTGATACTACAAGAACAGGCCTGCAATCGGCAGTAATTGGTACAAACGCTATGGGAATCAGGAATATTCTATGTATAACCGGTGATAACCCCGCGATTGGTCCTTCTCCAACAGCTAATATGAATATTTTTGATATCGATTCTGTTCAAATGCTCTGGATATTAAGAAGAATGAGAGATGAAGGGATATATCTTGATGGTAGTAAGATAAAGGAAAGCCCCAGACTTTTCCTTGGAGCTGCCACTTCTCCGTTTGCCTCAGATCCTGTTTTACAGGCAATTAAGGACAATAAAAAAGTAAATGCAGGGGCACAGTTTTTTCAGACGAATCTTATTTTTGAGGCTGATAAACTTGATTTATGGCTCGAACAACTCGACAAAAGAGAGATACTGAATAAAGTATATATTCTTATAGGGATAGCTCCCCTGAAAAGTTATAAAATTGCGCAGTATCTTCATACGAAAATTCCGGGAGTCAGTATACCTGAGAAAATTCTGAAACGTATGGAGAATGCCGGAGAATCAGCGCATGAAGAAGGAGTGCAGGTAGCACTGGAATTAATTGACTCGATAAAGCAAAAGAAGGGAGTAAACGGGATTCATATTATGACATTGGGATGGGAATCAATTGTTAAGAGGATTGTGACGGAAAGTGGTTTGGGCAAATAACTAAGATGTTAATCCTCTATGAGGAATAGAGTCTCATTTATGCACTATATTACAGTACTATATCGCCTACAGCGAATGATGATGAGAGGTTAAAGAAGACGAATACCGGGAAATAATTCTATTCATGAAAAAAGCAACATTTCAATTTGAATTCAAGGATCTTAAACTGAGTGTTCCTCAGATTGAGCATGTCATGGGGTATAAAAAAGGGGAGGACCGCGAACTGGTTTCAGATCTTATTGCGGAGATATTGAATGAGGCAGAGGAATTTTGCGATATCAGAGCGGAATACATTATCTATAAGAATATTAAGTTTAATAATGCTGACAAGTCGATAAAGATCAATGATTTAGGTTTTCAAGTGAAAAAAATAATCTTCAGACAAATTAAAAAATCAGATTCAATAGCTGTCTTCCTTTGCACAGCCGGAGAGGAGATAGGGATAAAGAGCAGAAAAGCTATGCAGGAAAAAGATCTGCTTCGGGGGTATATTTACGATGTCGTTGGCAGTGAGGCGGCAGAAGCCGCCGCAGATATTATGCAGAGGGAGCTTGAACGGACTATGTCTCTTTCAGGGGGAAAAATAACTAACCGTTACAGTCCGGGATATTGCGGCTGGGATGTTTCGGAACAGCATAAACTTTTTCAGCTTATCCCTGATAGTTTTTGTGGTATCAGATTAACCGAATCTGCTCTTATGAATCCGGTCAAATCAGTAAGCGGCATCATCGGCCTTGGTTCAGATGTTAAACGCAATCCTTATACCTGTAACCTGTGCGATATGAAGGACTGTATTTACAGGCGGATAAGGGAGAAGATTGTGTAACGGCGCAACGGCACATTGGTAAAGAAGGGAAGAGGGGGGATTGGAAGAAGGGGGTGACTGGGAGAGGGGATGAAATAACGATAAATCCCCTCCCGGGAGGGACAAGGGGTGGGTAAAAAAGGGAGAAAATCCATTAAAAAACATTTGAAAACTAACTACATAAAATGTTATAGTTATGAAACCAGAATTCAGAATTGCCTTTTACAAAGGATTGTTTTCTCTGCTGCTGATGTTCTTTGTCACTCAGGTTTTATCAGCCCAGCAAATTTATGAGTTTCCGTATCAAAATCCTTCCTTAACATTGGAAGTGCGTGTAAATGACCTTGTTGGGAGGATGTCTCTTGATGAAAAAATAGGACAGATGATGAATACGGCTCCTGCTGTTGACAGGCTCGGGATACCGGCTTATGACTGGTGGAATGAGTGTCTTCATGGTGTTGGCAGGGCAGGGCTGGCTACTGTATTTCCACAGGCAATAGGTCTTGGTGCAACATGGGATGAGGATCTGATTTTCAGAGTCTCAACAGCCATTTCTGATGAAGCAAGGGCCAAACATCATGAATATGTAAGAAATGGATCGCGAAAGAGATACCAGGGGCTTACATTCTGGACTCCGAATATTAACATTTTCAGGGATCCACGCTGGGGGAGAGGTCAGGAGACCTACGGTGAGGATCCGTTCCTGACCGGGAGGATAGGGGTACAGTTTATTAAAGGATTGCAGGGAGATGATCCGAAATATTTTAAAACAATTGCCACTGTGAAGCATTTTGCAGTACACAGCGGACCTGAACCTGAACGTCATTCATTTGATGCAATGACTGATGAAAGAGATTTCAGGGAGACATATCTTCCCCAGTTTGAAATGGGAATAAAAGAAGGCAAAGCATATTCAGTAATGTGTGCCTATAACAGGTATAACGGTGAAACATGCTGTGGAAGCGATGCTCTCCTTAACGGTATACTTCGCCTTGAATGGGGATTTGACGGTTACATTGTATCAGATTGCGGAGCTATCAGAGATATCTATAACGGACATAGAGTGGTAGCAACACCTGCGGAGGCTGCTGCTCTTGCTGTCAGATCGGGAACAGACCTTGAATGTTCGAATGTTTACCGTAATCTGAAAGATGCCGTAGATAAAAACCTTATCACAGAAGAGGAAATTGACGTAGCTCTCAAAAGGCTCTTCACTGCCAGGTTCAGGTTAGGGATGTTCGATCCGCCTGAGTTAGTTGAGTTTTCAAAAATTCCATACAGTGTTCTGGATAGTGAAAAGAACAAAGAACTGGCAAAAGAAACTGCTTTGAAATCAATAGTACTGCTTAAGAATGAAAATAATCTTCTCCCTTTAAAAAAGAGAATAGGAACAGTTGCTGTAATAGGTCCAAATTCCGACCAGTCATTTGTTTTACTGGGTAATTACAATGGAATTCCATCCGATCCGATCACTCCTCTGAGAGGTATTAAGGAGGAGCTGGCCGGTATATCAGAGGTTCTTTATGCCCAAGGCTGCAATTGGGTAGCCGGAATGCCGGAGCAAAAACCGGCCGATGAGTTGAAAGCAGAAGCTCTCGAGGTTGCGAAAAAGGCTGATGTTGTTATTATGTGTATGGGGATCACACCACGGCTTGAAGGAGAAGAGATGAAAGTTTCTGTTGATGGTTTCATCGGGGGTGACAGAACGCGTATTGATCTTCCTGATGTGCAGCTGGATCTAATAAAAGCGATTAATTCACTCGGAAAACCAGTGGTCCTTGTACTTCTCAATGGAAGCGCCCTGGCTATTAACTGGGAAAAGGATAATATTCCGGCCATAATAGAGACATGGTATGGCGGACAAGCAGCTGGTTCAGCTCTTGCCGATGTGATATTTGGAGACTATAACCCCGGAGGACGCCTTCCGGTTACCTTTTATAAATCGGTTGAGGACCTGCCGGATTTTACTGATTATAAAATGAATAACCGTACGTATCGGTATTTCACCGGGGAGCCTTTATACCAGTTTGGATATGGTTTAAGTTATACCTCATTCAAGTACAGTAAATTCAGGGTTGCAAAAACATATAACACAGGAGATACTGTAAAAATCTCAGTTGATGTTAAAAATACAGGCAAAATAGCAGGAGATGAGGTGGTACAACTTTACATCTCGAACCTGAGTTCTACGGTACCTGTTCCTGTTCGTGCCCTTAAAGCCTTCAGGAGAGTCCATCTTAATCCGGGGGAAACCCGGACAGCCAGTTTCTCTATTGTACCAGATGCTTTCTCTGTAATAGATGAACAAAATAAAAGGGTCATTAAACCAGGAATGTTTGAAATTACTGTTGGAGGAGGCCAGCCGAAAGCAAGTAACGGGATAAAAGAACCAGGAATTTTAAAGGCCGGGATAACGCTTATCTGATTACTTTAATTTATAGTACTATATTGCGAAGGTTCTACTTCTCGTTTTTATATTTCTCGAATGCTTCAGCAATTTTCGCCTGATTAACATCGCCGGCATGCACAAGCACCCTGTAACGGAGATCCAGAACAGTTCCTTTCTTCATTACGGTTTCGGTTCCGTTTTCGGGCCAGTACATCGGAGTTGGTGACATAAAACCATAGTCGCGCGTGAACCATGGCGATGGATACCAGGGGTTGGAAGGATGCTGAAGAATTGCCAGTCCTTCGATTACATCACCGCGTTTACCATAATAGTCCATCCAGGGTGAATTCTTCCCGAAAGTATCTTTTTCACTTTTTACTCCTTCGGCATTTATCATTGTCCCTCCGTTTAACACTGATAGATCTGCTGCCATTCTTGCACTGAACAGGGAATGGTTTGTCTTTTTAATAGTCACATCTATCAGCATCTCCATCTTAATTTCGATATCTATCTGGCTGATATCAACTGAAGGTGAAGTGATGATAATCCTTCTTGTATCTTTAACAGGTGATATTGCACCCGGCCTGCTCCAGATGCATTCATCTGTGATGATAACTGTATCACCTCCCTGTTTGATTATTTCGGCATTCACCGAGATTATTCTGCCTCTTTCCAGTCCCTCCTGCCACCAGTTTCCGCCATTGACAAGATCACATCCGAAAAAAAGGGAACTGTGGTGCGGATATTCATTGTTACGCATAGATGTAACTGAACCGCCGGAAACAGGACCGTTTACGGGATAGAAAAAGGGATATTTTTCATCTTCTGAAAAGATGTAGCTGGTGAAATACTTGTTATTGATTGTAACATTTATTTTTGAACCGACTTTCACAGCTGTGATCTTTGCAGCAGAAAGTGGTATTACAATCATGAAACCCGCAATTATCAGGGTAACGATATATAGTTTTTTCATTCCTCTTTGCTAATCGATTTATATTTTGATATAATCAGTACCGTATGGGGCACGCTGTGGACGGGAAAGCATAGAGTTTGCTCCATTATCATTCACAAATACCTCTTTATCAGGATCCCATTCGAGTTTTCTGCCCAGTTTCATTGCTATATGTGTGACAAGACAAACGGTGCATGCACGATGACCTTTCTCAACAGGTGAAATAGGTTCCTTACGTGATTTGATACAATCGAGCCAGTTCCCATGTTGCTCATTACTGACATAAAGATGTATCTCATTCTCTTTTATAACCGATGTGAGGATTTTTGGATCGCTGGCATCCAGGGCTTTTGTGTTACTCCCGGCTACAACCGGGTCACTTGGTGATGCAGTATAATCTCCACGGGTCACGAATATCCAGCCTTCTGTTCCTTCGTACCTGACACCGTTGGGATAACCTCCGCTGATGAGCTGTGTTATTCCGTTTTTATATTCAGCTTTTGCCATGAAGTCACCATGAACATCCCAGAGACCTGATTTTGGGAATTGTGCCACAGCTTCTATCGTTATAGGTCCTGTTAATTCAGTATCCATGCCCCATGCAGCAGAATCGAAATGGTGTTGTCCCCAGCCAGTGATCATCCCGGCTCCGAATTGTTCACATCTGAGCCAACCTGGCCGATCAGTAAGACTGTTTTGCGGGTGAACCCTCATTTCAGTATAATAGACTTCAGGTGTTGAACCAAGCCATGCCATATAGTTCAGGTTTTTTGGTATTGGCATCTCTGGTGCTTCAGGGCCGGCCGGATCGCCTGGCAGACCTATTTTAACAGTTTCAAGTTTACCAATTCTCCCATTCCTGACCAGTTCTGCAGCTATCCTGAACTGCGGCATTGACCGCTGCTGTGTACCAACCTGAAGGATGACTTTCTGCCGTCCGGCTACATCACTTAATAACCTTCCCTCTTTTATTGTAAGTGAAGTTGGTTTCTGTACATAAATATCCTTACCGGCAAGAGCGGCTTCAATGGCAGGCTGGGAATGCCAGTGGTCAGGTGTAGAAATTATCACTGCATCAATGCTTTTATCTGCAAGTATCTCGTGGTAATCGCCGTGAGTTTTGACGTTAATATAGCCGGCTTTGCCTGTTTTGTTCGTATAGAAGTCCTCAATAAACTGTTTTCCTTTTGCGGCTCTGTTAGAATCAAAATCAGCAACTGCTACTACTTTTGCGATGTCATATTTCAAAGTTTCGGCCAGATCGTGTGTCATAGCAATACGACCGAAGCCGATCTGGCCTATATTGATCATATCGCTTGGATGATTTTTACCCATGACGGAAGCAGGGACAATGGCAGGTAAAATAAATGTTCCTGCAGCTGCTGTCATCGAATCAGTAATAAACTTTCTTCTTTTCATATATTAAATTTTAAAATTGCCCGGGGATAAAAGAAACTCAACTTAAATTTGAAGACGCATTTATGCGAAATTAAACATATTTAATTCATGTTCTCTTTTTTATGTTTTTTTGATCTAATATTTCTTAATATTAATTTTCGGAGGATAAGCAAAATATTGCCATGCACTTTCTGCCTTTTCTTTATCTACATGGCCGTTATATACAAGCATTCTGTATCTCAGAAAGTAATTCTGGCGTGGCTTTAATAGCCAGTCCATATCTTTTGTGGGGCAGAAATTTGCAAACATGTCACCCCGGTTATATTGATTTTCAGGCCAGATTCGTAAGGGTTCCGGGTAGTTGTAATTAGTTGGAAAGGACATCATAACAACACCTGCGTAATCATTATCAATTTCTCCCTGAACAATGCACCAGCGTGCTTTGGAACCGTCAGCATCTTTCCTTGTCTTGCCTTCTGAAGTGAGAACCATGCTGTTCTTGTTATCCCATTTTTCGGTTGTTCTCCAGCCAAAACCTGCATATCTGTATTCCAGAAGCTTTACCGGGCTCTCATCAGCGCTATTCATCTGAAAATTGAAATCAACGATAAAGAAATCCTGGTTTTCCTGCGGACGGTAAACTCTGACACTCTGCAGCTCATTCATGGCAACCTTCTCTCCACCACTTTTTTTAAACACAACATGTTCATGTAAAGCTTCGAATTCAGAAAATACAGATCCGTTTTCAACTGATACAAAATTGGCAAAACGGACAGTTCCCTGTTTTGAATTAATATTCCAGAAATCGATTGTATCTCCTTCGTACTCTACGTGAGTCCAGGGATTCCAGATTCCGTAATGATGCCGATGATCGGGGGGCTGAATACGGGTAAGTACCTGGCCATGAGGTGACCATAATGGATGAATAAAACCACTTCTTTTATATGCAGTATCAACGCCTTTTGGCGGATAAACTGTTTTAAAATAGTATTGAAGCAGGTTCTTTTCTCCTTTATGAATGGTTAAGGCACCATCATTCACAGTTGCCATAACCAGTGGAAATGGAGTTGCCTTACCTTTTACAAGTTCGAACAGGTGTTTGCCGGCTGTCCCGGCTTCCGTTTTCACTATCCAATGTAGTTTCCGGGCATCTCCCTTTTCAATCTGAAAAGGGACTGCACTCTTTTTATTTCCCTTAATCTCAAGAAGATTTAATAAGGAATCGGAAACATAAGTCACCTCATCGAGATTAATGCTTACTGGGATGTCCAGGCCGAAAGTTGCCTTTGTAAGTTCAACTTCAAATGTGGCAATTTTCTGGGAATAGCTGTTTATTGCCAAAAGGCAGAAGACAGCTAAAAGTGAAAGTCTTTGAGACATGACAGAATAATTTTTCATTTTGCTGATTTTATTTAAAACATTTTAAAAATTAACAACTTCCTGGTATGCTTTTTTTGGTTGAAGGTTCCTGTCAAAAAGAAGCGGATAATTTTTCCTTCCTCTCACAGGATAATTATTCAGCCAGCTGCTTTTGTCAGAAACATTCCAGAATGTGATACCACTGATAACATTTTTATAATCGCGGAAGACTTTGAAAACCATTTTATACTTTTCAATCTGTTTCTGTTCTCTTACCTCTGTTAAAACATTATCAGAAGGATCTTTTTCTTCTGATGAATATATTGATACATCCAGTTCGGTAATTTGTATCTTTAATCCAAGTGAAGAAAACATTTCAATTGCATCCCTGAGATCCTTTTCAGTTGGATTATTGATATTCCAGTGACCCTGCAGGCCAACACCATGGACAGGTACCCCTGCATCTAAAAGCTGTTTCAACAAACGATACACCCTGTCTCTTTTGCATGGAAATTCAGTATTGAAATCATTATAAAAAAGTTGTGCATCAGGATCAGCTTCGTGGGCCCATTGAAATGCTTTGGCAATATACTCTTCGCCACATATCCTGTACCATTCAGTCTCACTTAAGAAAATTGAATCATTATCATCAATAGCTTCATTAACAACATCCCAGGCGTATACTTTACCTTTATATCGTGTAACTACCTGTGTTATATGATCTTTTAACCGGGCTAATAATACCTCTTTTGTAACAGAGTTTCCATTAGCATCTTTAAACATCCATGCGGGTGTCTGTTTATGCCAGCACAACGTATGTCCCCGCATAAGCATCCCGTTTTCCTTTGCATAATTTACTGTTTTATCAGCATTATCCCAGTAATATCTATTTTCTTCAGGATGGATAGGTCCGACTTTCATAACATTTTCAGCAGTAAGGCTTCCAAAATGGTTTAAAATAAGAGCTGATTGCGATCCGGTCAGAGAGGTTGGTGAAACAGCCACTCCGATAGGAAAGGAATCCATGTAATAGTCTTTCAGCCCTTTTAATGAGTCGGAATTTATTCCTGAGCCGGGTTCTTTATTCCCTGCGGTTGCTTTTTCGTAACTGCATGCTAACAAAAGGAAAGCGACTAAAAAGGAATATGAAATAATTCTTAAAAAAGAATTAATAACGAACAGATTTTTTTTCATTGAAGTGACTTTAAAGTATGATGATTTATTTTACATTTTAATAAAAAATTAATGGGAACTGATTGATATTTGCAAGATAAAAGTACGCAATTTTAATAATAATGCAATCGGTTGAATAAAATAATGCAACCGATTGCAGATTTAGTAAAATATTATTTCACAATATTCCTTTTTGTTCTATTTTTGTTGTTTATTGTATCTGACATGAAAAGCAACAAAGAAGTTACCATCTATGATGTGGCAAAAGCCCTTAATATTTCACCATCAACTGTAAGCAGAGGACTGAAAGATCACCCTCATATCAGGCTGGAGACAAAAAAAAAGATCAGGACTACTGCTCTAGAAATGGGATATCAGCGAAACAAGTTTGCCAGCAATCTCCGGCAAAAGCACACAAATACAATAGGAGTTGTTGTCCCTAAACTTAACAGCTATTTTATGGCTACAGTAATAGCCGGTATGGAAAAAGTTACCAACCAGCATGGTTATGGTTTGATTATCAGTCAGTCACAGGAGTCAGGAAAGCAGGAGGTGTCGTGTATCTCCACACTCTTTAACAGCAGGGTTGACGGATTATTGGTATCACTTGCATTTGATACTAAAAGCCTCGATCATTTTAATATTTTATTCAACAAGAATATTCCTGTTGTATTTTTTGACAGGGTTTCTGAATGTAATGACTGTATAACAATTGTAATCGATAATTTTAAGGCAGGGTATGAGGCAACTTCCCACCTGATTGAACAGGGATGCAGTCGTATATTACATCTCAGCGGTAATCTTTTGCGGAATGTATATGCCGATCGGTTTATGGGTTATAAGCGAGCCCTTGCCGATAATAAAATAAAATTCGATCAGAGCCTGGTTGTCATAAGCGATATGAGCAGACAAGCTGGAATAGAAACTGCTCAAAAAATACTTAAGATGAAGCCTCTTCCTGACGGGATCTTCACAGCTAACGATACCCTGGCGGTAACAGCAATTGTTGAACTAAGAAAAGCAGGAGTGAAAATTCCGGAAGAAATTGCTGTAGTTGGCTTCAATAATGAGCCGATAAGCCAGGTCGTTCAGCCAAATCTCACAACTATAGATTATCCTGCCATGGAGATTGGTGAAATTGCTGCCACATCGTTAATAAATAAATTAAAGAATTCAGAGTCTGATAATTTAAGCACTATTATCTTAAAACATAACCTTATTATCAGGGAATCATCCATGAGAGCAAAGGAACAGGACTCAAAATCAAACCATTAACATTATGAAGCACTTTTGCAAGATTCTCTTTACTGCAATTATCCTCTTTAGTTATCCTGTATTGAAAGCTGAGGATGGTTACCGGTTGTGGTTAAGATATGATCTCATATCCGAACTTCATATCCTTAATCAGTACAATAAATCTATTACCGGGTGGATGACTGAAGGAAAATCACCAACAATTACAGTAGCCGGAAATGAATTACAAATGGGATTAAAAGGATTATTGGGCAGGAAAGTTCCAGCAGTAACTGCTGTGAGGAAAGATGGGATTATTATTGCCGGAACACCAGAAAGTTCAGGGATAATTGCTTCCCTGAAACTGGATAAAAAATTGGCTGAACTTGGAGATGAAGGGTATCTAATAATAGATACATTGTATAAAAAGAAGAAAGTTATTGTAATAGTCTCAAATAAAGATGCCGGGATTCTTTACGGGATATTTCATTTTTTACGGCTGATACAAACGCACTGGAACATCTCAGCGATTAAAATAGTAAATTCCCCGAAAACAAATATCAGACTACTTAATCATTGGGATAATCTAAACAGAACAGTTGAACGCGGATATGCCGGGATATCGCTTTGGGATTGGGAATCACTCCCTGACAGTATCGATCCCAGGTATACCGACTACGCAAGAGCAAATGCCTCGGTTGGCATAAACGGTACTGTTCTTACGAATGTAAATGCGAATGCCAAAATCCTTACCAGCGAATATCTTGTTAAAGTGGCTGCACTCGCAAATGTATTCAGACCTTATGGGATAAAAGTATATCTTACAGCAAGATTCAGTACCCCGGTTGAAACAGGAAAACTAAAGACAGCTGACCCCCTAGATCCTGATGTTATTAACTGGTGGAAAAAGAAGGCTGATGAGATCTATTCTCTTATACCTGATTTTGGAGGGTTTCTTGTTAAAGCCAATTCGGAAGGCCAGCCCGGACCACAAACATATAACCGTACTCACGCAGATGGTGCCAATATGCTTGCTGATGCTGTTGCCCCTCATAATGGAATTGTTATGTGGAGAGCCTTCGTTTATGATAACAATGTACCTGACGACAGGGCTAAACAGGCCTATAATGAATTTGTTCCACTCGATGGTAAGTTCAGGAAGAATGTGCTTATCCAGGTTAAGAACGGACCTGTGGATTTTCAACCCAGAGAACCTTTTTCCCCTCTTTATGGTGCAATGACCCAAACGCCTGTGATGCCAGAATTCCAGATCACTCAGGAATACCTGGGAGCATCTGTTCACCTGGTATTTCTGGCTCCCTTGTTTGAAGAATGTCTTAAAGCAGATACATATGCCAGAGGTAAGGGTTCTGTTGTTGCAAAAATTGTGGATGGGACATTGTATAACCATGAACTCACAGCAATGGCCGGAGTGACAAATATAGGTAACAACAGGAACTGGACCGGTCACCCGTTCGCACAGGCTAACTGGTATGCTTTCGGACGTCTTGCCTGGGATCCTTATATGAATTCTGAAGAGATTGCCGGAGAATGGATAAGAATGAGTATAACTAATGATACTGCAGCTGTGAGGACTATACTCACAATGATGCTGAGATCTCGTGAAATAACGGTCAACTATATGACCCCGTTGGGATTGCACCATCAGATGTATGCCGGTCATCATTACGGACCCGGTCCATGGGTAAAAAGGGGAAGAGCAGATCAGACATCAGTCTATTTTAGCCGTGCCGATTCAATTGGTCTTGGATTCGACAGAACAACTTCAGGGAGCAAAGCTGTTGAACAGTATTTTTCACCTGTAAGAGAATTATTCAATGATATTAACTCATGCCCCGAAAACCTTCTCCTTTGGTTTCACCATGTTCCGTGGGATCATAAAATGAGTTCAGGCAGAATATTGTGGGACGAATTATGTTTCAGGTATGGAGATGGTGTTAAATCTGTCAGTTGGCTGCATGATGAATGGAATAGTGTTAAAAGCTCAATCGATAATGACAGGTTTGACAGTGTAAGCTCCCTTCTTATTAAACAGGAAAGAGATGCGAAGATATGGAGAGATGCATGTATACTTTATTTTCAGACCTTTTCAAAAAGACCTATACCAGCCGGAGTATCAAAACCCGAAAACAACCTGCAATATTACATTGACTACAGGTACACTGATATCCCGGGGATAAGCAGAAGATGAGGGCCCAGGGCATAGGGCACAGTTGCGGAATTAACCCCTTTTTGGGGGCAAGTGGGCAAAAAATTAGGCAAAGGTCTATTTAATTATTATATTTATGTCAAAATTCATAATATGTTATTACTCGGAATAGATTTGGGTAGCTCCTCGGTTAAAGCTTCAGTTATTGACGGTGAATCAGGCAAATGTCTTGCAACAGCTTTTTACCCTAAGGATGAGATGAAGATCATTGCCAAAAAACCAGGCTGGGCAGAGCAGGAAACTGATATATGGTGGGCAAATCTGAAAGCCTCAATTCTCGATTGCACAGGAAGGTTGGGAAAAGAGAAAGGGAGAATTGGAGCTATTGGGATCTCATACCAGATGCATGGACTTGTAGCTATTGACAGTAACGACAATGTACTGCGACCTTCAATAATCTGGTGCGATAGCAGGGCCGTGGAATATGGTGAAAAAGCCTTTAACTCACTGGGTAAAGAATATTGCCTTTCGCATCTTCTCAATTCACCTGGCAATTTTACAGCATCAAAACTTGCCTGGATTAAAAAGAATGAATCTGAATTGTTCGGCAAAATTCATAAGATAATGCTTCCCGGCGATTATATTGCCTTAAAACTCACAGGAGAGGTGAGTACTACATTTACAGGACTTTCAGAAGGTGTTTTCTGGGATTTTTCAGAAAACAGGGTTTCAGAAGATCTGTTGAGGTATTTTGGTTTTAGTCCTGATCTTTTGCCTTCAGCCTTTTCTTCATTCTCAACACAGGGAATCCTATTAAAGTCAGTTGCTTCAGAACTTGGATTGGCCCCAGGTATACCTGTATCATACAGGGCTGGTGACCAGCCAAATAATGCGTTGTCTCTGAATGTGTTTAACCCAGGTGAGGTTGCAGCAACAGCAGGGACCTCTGGAGTTATTTATGGTGTAACTGATAAGAAGAAATTTGATCCTTTATCAAGGGTAAATACTTTTGTACATGTGAACCATAGCTATGAAAAAGTGCGATTGGGAGTGCTGTTATGCATTAATGGGACAGGTATTTTAAATTCTTGGCTTAGGCGAAATACCAGTGGAAACCTTTCATATAATGAGATGAATGATATGGCAGAGAAAATTGCCCCCGGATCGGAAGGATTATGTATATTGCCTTTTGGTAATGGAGCTGAAAGGATGCTTGGAAACAAGGACTCAGGTGCTACAGTTGCCGGATTAAACTTTAATACTCATACTAATGCCCACATGTACAGAGCAGCCCAGGAAGGTATTGCATTTTCATTCAGATATGGACTTGATATAATGAAGGAGACCGGAATTGATCCGAAGCTGATTAGAGCTGGTGAAGCAAATATGTTTCTGAGTAAAGTATTTCGGGAAACATTATCGAATATAACTAACACAGTGATAAATCTTTACAATACTGATGGCTCAATAGGCGCTGGCAGAGGTGCAGGAATAGGGTGCGGATATTATAAATCTGAAAAGGAAGCGTTTAACGGACTCGTTGCATTGGGAGTAACGGAGCCGGATAAGTTACGAACAGATGTTTATCAGGAGGCCTATTTAAATTGGAAAAATCTTCTGCTGACTTTGAATACCTGATTTTGCTTTGTGTTCTTTGCGCAAACGAAGCGAACTTTACTGTTAATGAATTAAAATATATCTTATATAAAATTACATATTATGATTTACAAAGGAAATAATGAAGCATATCCCGGGATAGGGGAAATTAAATTTGAAGGAATTAAATCTAAAAACCCATTGGCATTCAGATGGTATAATCCAGAGGAGGTTGTTTCGGGTAAAAAGATGAAAGATCATCTTCGTTTTGCAGTAGCTTACTGGCATTCATTCTGTGGCGATGGTTCAGACCCGTTTGGAAACGCTACTAGGTTATATCCCTGGAAAGATGCAGGGAATGATGATAAGACAAAGCAGCGGTTAGATGCTGCCTTTGAGTTTATTACCAAGTTAGGTGCAGGGTATTATTGTTTTCATGATACAGATATTGTCGGTGATGGTTCTGTTCTTGAAATTGAGAAGCGTCTCGACAAGATTATTCCCATAATGAAAAAGATGCAGGATGAGACTGGTGTTAAGCTTCTCTGGGGTACAGCTAATCTCTTTTCAAACCCGAGATATATGAATGGCGCAGCCACAAACCCTGATTTTGCTGTTCTGGCTAATGCAGGTGTACAACTAAAGAATGCGATAGCTGCAACAGTAGCACTTGGTGGTGAGAACTATGTATTTTGGGGTGGAAGGGAAGGTTATATGACTTTGCATAACACTATCATGAAAAGAGAGTTGGATCATATGGGTATGATGCTTTCGATGGCTCGTGACTATGGAAGAAAAATCGGATTCAAAGGGACATTTCTTATAGAACCAAAACCGATGGAACCATCAAAACATCAGTACGATTATGATGTGGCAACGATAATCGGATTTTTGCGTCAGCATGGATTAGATAAAGATTTTAAACTCAATATAGAGGTAAATCATGCTACTCTGGCAGGTCACACCTTTCAGCATGAACTCCAGGTAGCTGCTGATGAAGGACTGCTTGGCAGCATCGATGCTAATAAAGGTGATTATCAGAATGGCTGGGATACCGATGAGTTTCCTACAAATATTTATGAGGTCACCGAAGCAATGATGGTTATACTTCAGGCGGGTGGCTTCACAACAGGAGGGATCAATTTTGATGCAAAGGTTCGCCGTAATTCTACAGATATTGAAGATATTTTTATTGCTCATATAAGCGGGATGGATACTTTTGCAAGATCACTTATAATTGCTGATAAGGTGCTGAAAGAGAGTGATTACATTGAAATGCGTAATAAAAGATATGAATCTTTTGATAAGGGACCAGGAAAAGATTTTGAATTGGGTAAGCTTACTCTTGAAAAACTTAGAGAAATAGCTTCTAAGACTGGTGAACCTTCAACCAGAAGTGGGAAACAGGAACTATTTGAGCAACTTATAAATATTTATTTGGCCTGATAATATATAATAATAATCAGGTTCATCAAGCTTATTTATCGGGGATAGATCTATTTTAACAGTATCTTCTCTATTGAAGATTTTTCACTCAAACTTAATGAATCTACTTGCTGGAGCGCATGCTGAATTTTTGTCTTAAATTTCCAGCAGGTCATCTGGCGTAGTGACAAGCGGCGTGCGAATTCATGAGTTGATATATCTTCCCTGCCTTTATAAACATTATAGGCGATATAAAAAGCTTTACTGATAGGGAATTTGCAATTATGGAAAATGGTTCCGGCTGTAGACGATTCTTCTGTTTTGCATTTAGTACAACGTCGTGAATAAGGAGTCTTGCCTGGGCAATGATTTGTATTGCCGGATTCATATCAATTATGATTTGAATAAGGAATGGAAGTATGAGGGAGACAAACCCGCCATAATTGACTTTTATGCAGATTGGTGTGCCCCTTGTCGTCAGTTATCGCCGTTGGTTGATGAAATTGCAAAAGAATTTGCAGGTAAAATTGTTGTTTATAAGGTTGATACGGATAAAGAGAAAATTTTAGCCCAAAAGCTGGGAATAAAAGGCTTGCCATCGCTTCTTTTTATCCCTGCAAAAGGGAGCCCTCAGATGTCGATGGGTTTTATTCCAAAGGAAAGTTTAATTAAAGCTGTAAATGAAGTTTTATTAATAAAATAAAAATATCCAATATGAAAAGTGTTATTAATTCTACTTTACGACTATAAAAAAACGTTCTTTGAGATATCTGAATTTGTCCAAAAACCTATTATTTCATACTCCACGACTGCTAGTTCATATAGCCAGGTAATTTACCTCGTAAATATT
>Ga0307377_10000178_pt1 | contig 86920 bp, 103 predicted proteins | sample TR3MG_FD_202535 | JGI IMG/M metagenome (GOLD analysis project Ga0307377, IMG submission 202535) | Soil microbial communities from Risofladan, Vaasa, Finland - TR-3 | ecosystem: Environmental > Terrestrial > Soil > Coastal area > Acid sulfate soil | place: Finland: Risofladan, Vaasa | collected...
CCCTGCGGCTGTCCAGCCCGCGCAGCAGGCCCTGATCGACGACGACATCCCCTTCTGAGGCGGAAGAGAGCCGGGTGGTAACCCCACCCGGCTTCAAGAGCTATGACCGAACTCGTTGTTTCAGCACGAATCATGATCGAAGAAGCCGTCGACTATGTGTATATGTCGCGGGTCGGAATCACTTGTCTGAACCGATTTGGAGAGTTGATCAGCTTCGTGTTGGACCCCAATGAGGCGCCCTACACCGTAGTGGTGCAGGATTGCCTCGTGCTTCCTGGTCTTCATCTGATGGTCAGTCACGTTTTCGTTGAACGGTACATGAAGTGGGCCGGTCTGGACGAACCGTTTCAAGTTTGGCGCTGGCATCTCGATGTCTATCCGCCCATGGGAATCGTTCCCGTCCAGTACGGTGTCTACGGTGATTCGGTTCTGCGGAAAGACAGGATCTACCGCTCGTCTTTTGAACCAGTCGGCGGTCCTGAACTGACCGATCCGGTTCTGCTTGGGATGCAGTTCGCAGCAAAGGATATACCTACGGCAGCTTGCACCTGCGATCTGGTTGCAGAGCGGCAGTTGTATAGGCGGAACTCTCCGTTCCTGCCACATCCCGGTAATTTCGATGCCAGGCTTGGCATCCTGGTCGACTACGAGTCGGTGCTCGAACAGGACAAAACACCAAAGCAAGAGTGGGTGATGTGATGAGCTTGAATGCAGCACTGAACGCTACCATCGCGTTGATTGAGAACCGGCCGGCGCAGTTCCGGGAAATGCTGCGCGAACCGACATCGGATGTGAAGAACATCTCGCCGGTGTACAGCCGCATGATCCGCTCTCTGGACTTCTATGCGGCCACAAAGATCCGTATCGCCCTGATGGCAGCCTTGCATGTGCAGCCGACAGAGGAACAGCTCACTGTGTGTCCGGACTACACGAAAGCAACGCGCGCCGATTTCGAGCGGAGCTTCTTCGATGGCGTGACCGCTGTTGAAAAGGTCTTTGAAGGCATTCTCAACATGCTGGAGGAAAAAGAATGACCGCAATCTGCGAATATCCGGACGGCGTAATTCTCAAGACCTGCGAACCAGTAGATGCTGAGTTTGGCGAGGGTCTCTCGAATCTGATCGGCGACATGAAGGAAGCTTGCCTCTCCTTCCGCGGACAAGGCCTGGCCGCCAATCAGATCGGCGTCTTGAAGCGGGTCATCATCTACCAGGACAACCAGGGACAGATGCAGTCCCTGACCAATCCCGAGATCATTGAGTTCGGTTCCGAAACATCGGCGGCCGCGGAGGGTTGCTTGAGCCTGCCCGGCCTGCAGGTCAAGGTCACTCGTCCAACGGAGATCACCGTCACTGGGCTGACCGAAGACTTTCAACCGATCACCATGGTCGCCGAGGGCCTGGAAGCACGAGTCATCCAGCATGAGATCGACCATCTCAACGGCATCTTGATCGTCGATCACCAGGGTAAGCTGAACCGGAAGATGACCCTCGACAAGTGGATGAAGAAGACGATTCAGTTCCGCCGCCATGAACGGAAACTTGCGGCATGAAGTTGATCATCTACACGGATGGTGGCAGCCGTTCAAATTCAGCCACCGAGCCGGGCCCAGCGTCCTGTGCCTTCGTCGCATTCGATGAGCAGCACAAATACGTTGCCTGCCTGAACGAGACTCTGATCGGCAGCAACAACGTTGCTGAGTACCGGGGTCTGCTGCTGGCTGTAAACAGCCTGGACCCGTTGCTCGACTTCACATCCGACGTCGATCGTATTGAGTTCCGCGCGGACTCCCAGCTCCTGGTCAATCAGATGACCAGAGAGTGGAGATGCAAGGACGAGAACCTGATAGCGCTTCAACATCAGATCAGGGAAATCCTGGCCTTCTATTCAGGCATTGTCATTTCGTACGTGTGGTATCCGCGGGAAGAAAACAGAGATGCCGATTATCTCTGCAACCTCGCTCTCGACGGCACCATCATCGACAACATGTTCGGGCCGCTGCCTGTCAAAACCAAGGTCAGAGGCATCTCTGCCGGCCAACTGTTTCGTGCCGGCCGTTTGACCGAATCCCGGCCTCTGCGTGTAGATCCCGAGGGCTATGCCCTCTGTGGCTCTTGTAAAGAACGTCTCACCAACTGCAAGTGCCCGCCACTTGAGGAAGCAGTATAGGCATGGGCTGGATCTCTGGATACTACTCACGCAAGTCACTCATCCGTCAACTGACCACGGACAGCGAACACGGTGGAAGTACCCGACGTTGTCTCAAGAAGGTGACGAAGGGCAACATCTTATGGTCGGTCTGGGAAATCGCTGCACCAGGCGTGGCCTCGCATCGCTACATCGGATACGACATCATGCAGCGGTTCAAAGGGGAAGGCTGGGGAGTCAAGTCGCTCGATGAGAGCTGCGGACCTTCTCACTACACCTGTCCGTTGACTTTCTTCACCGATGTCCCTGAACCACCGAACGACTATGCCGCGCGCTGGCGTGCAACGATCAAAGAGCAAGCGGCCGGACGCCGGGGATTCAAACCTGAGGGTTGGATCAAACTGAAGAGCAACTGCAAGCCTCTCTTTGTGAGGTGCCGTTCAGTCCGTCCTTTCCGGTGTTATGGATACAGAATTACCCGCAGGCTTCTGGAAAGGCCGGTGCCTGAACTCGACGAACTGCTCGCCAAGATGGACACTGCATTTGGCGCGTTCGGCCGCAACAGCTGGCACGATATGGATCCTGACGCGGAGACCAGAGCGAAGATGCTAGCCTTTGCGGAAGCCAACCCATTCCCTGTCGATCGCAAGTTCTTCGAGTGCGAATGCGTGACACCGGCGCTGACAGAGGCTTGGTATCCACAGGAAAGAGAGGCAGCATGACGGAAATCATCGGTGCAGAAGACAACCTTCGAACTTACACCTTCTATTTCCAGATGCCGGAGCTGACCAGTGTCAACATGGGGCAATCGGCAACCGCCAAGGCCAGCGATTATGGCACGGCGTTCAACCGTGCCTGGAAAGAAGTCAAGAAACGGAAGGGCGTGAAGGGTCACAGCATCACCCAGATGAAAGTTTCGATTGTGGTTGCTGAGAAGCCGAAAAACAACGCCAATGGCTGATCCCTTCCTTGCCGAGATCTCGGGGATGTCGGACGAAAAGATCGAGAGATGCCTGGAGTTCGCACAGAAGATCCGTCAGGCAATAACTCAGCAATCCCGATCCAAGGTGCGTGGCTTGCCTAAGCACCTGAAGGATCAGGAAAAGGCTCTTCTAAGGGAGAGGGCTCGCCGGCGCGGCGAAGTGGTGGAAAAGGAAAGTCTGACTGCAGCGCAGGTAGATTACGCCACTTTGTCCTTCTTCTCGACGGATCGTTCGGCATAGAACTTGTCGATCATCTTGATGATGGGCTGGCGTATTGGCTGGGGCAGAGCGTAGAGCTTCTGACCCAGCCGATTGGCCTTGGCGGTCTGAGCTGTTTGTTCTTGTGTCAGGTAGCCCACCAGGCTTGGGTAGACGTCTGCAAAAGCCATCTGGATCATCTCGAGGACCGGAACCTGCAAGACTTCTGCCAGAGCGGGTAACCGTTCGAAGTTTGGCTTGCGAAGGCCCGATTCGATCATGCCAACAAACTCAGGCGCAGAGACCTTGAGAGCCGCAGCAACCTCGCGCTGCGTCAGGCTCAACTCGCGTCGCCGCTGCCTGATGAATGGACCGAAGTGATTGGTGTGCTTTCCTAAAGTGCGTGGCATTCTGCCTCCGGGTTCATTGTCAATCCGAGACCGAGCCGGAGTCAACTAACAGTTGGATAGGAGAAGAAATGGCAAATCCTTTGGATCGTACATTAGACAAGACGGGACGCTTGGACGACGAAACAATCCGGGTGCTTGAGTCTGTTCTGTGCGACATACATCCGCCGATCAACCCAGCGGTCTTGTTGTTGGCGATGCGGAACTGGTACCTGGTTTACGGATCAGGTCCGATCATCCGGGCATGCACCGACTGGTTTATCCAGGTGGTTCAACTGGACACACACAGGCCCGATCTCTACGACTGCTACCGGGAAGGCCAGGCGCTCTTCACTGAGAAGACTGGTATCGATCTCGCCGAGAGAGTCGGCGCCCGATGAGAAGCCGCTATACATTCCGGTTGGGCAGGAAAGAACCAACGGGCCTCGAGTTCCTGTTCAATATCGATGCCGACTGTTCTTCTCAAGCAGTTGTTTCCGGGAACGTTCTGTTGAAGCCCTGTCACCTGGGCTTCCTGGGGCTCCTCGCAAAGCGTTGGGAATACCTGCGCGGCGCCGAGAACCTCACCGAGGACAACCTCGTTGGGATTCAACCACTCCCATGCCGGCGACCGGTTCAATTGGCGCTGGCCTTTGCTCCCGAGCCGGCGTCGCCGCTCCTGGAGGAGCTGGTGTCACCACAGTTCACAGGATGGGTGCCTCTCCCCGAAGAGCTTTGCTTCTAGGGGTTTCCTTCTATATCAATGCCAGGTCCAGAGATGGCAGACTAACAGTTAGGTGGATTTGTGGACGAGCAACAGCATTTCAGGGGTCAGGTTCTGTGGCAGCGGTATCCGCGTGTCATGGACAAACCACCCGAGACCACAACCGAAGGCAGCGAGCCTGAGGACAGTTGTACCTTTCGGATCCTGACCGTGCATCCGGTTGAACCGGGGCAGAAGGATCTGGCCGTCAAATGCAATTCATTCCCCGACTGGGATCCGGATGATCTGTTCGAGTTCCACGGCAAGATGGTCGACGATTCGAAGTACGGGCCGACGTTTGAAGCCGAGCAGGCGGTAAGAGTCATTCCCGATACCATCCGGGGCATTCAGAAGTACCTGGAGCATCACGTCAAGAGCATCGGCAAGAAGACGGCCGCTGCCTTGATGTCGAAGTTCGGTGTCGCGATCATCAACATCCTTGACAACTCTCCCGAACGCCTCACCGAGTGCGCCGGAATCGGAGCTGATAAGGCCGACAAGATCGTGGCGTCCTGGCGTAGCCAACATGACCCCGTGCTCCGCCAACTGGAATTGTGGTTGGCCCGCTTTGACATCCCAAGCGCCTGGGGCAAGAAGTTCCTCGCCGCGTTCGGCAAGGACGCCATTACAATCCTGGAGAAGAATCCCTACCGCTCCATGAAGCTGAGTGGGATCGGTTTCAAAAAGGCAGACGAGATGGCTGCCCGTATGGGCTGGCCGGAACGCTGCTCGGAACGGACTGAAGGCGCTGTTACGCATGTGGTCTCAGAAGCAACCAGCAATGGCCATTGCTTCCTTACACAGGATGAGCTCGTGGGTACAGTTCGAAAGGTAGCCAGTAGTAGAAAAGGCACTCTCAACCCAAACGAACAGCTCCCGATGGAGGTCGCAGAGCAAGCTGTCATCAAGATGTCGTCTCTCGCCAGCGATCCAGGCCCCAAGCATCTTATTCGCCAGCCAGTTAAGCTGAACGGCATTGCGATGACTTTCTACTATCTGTCTGTTTATTACGATGCAGAAACTAGACTGGCTCGACGGATCGGAGAGCTGCAGAGCTTTCCGCATATTGCGCCTCGCGGCATCGAGGAGACACTGGAACGTGTCGAGAAGGACCTTGGCCAAGAGCCGAACGAACAACAGCGTCAGGCGGTCATTGCAGCTCTTCGGAACAACCTGTCGATCCTGACCGGCGGTCCAGGCACTGGCAAGACAACCACCCTCAAGATGCTGTTACGCACGGCAGCCCGGCTGGGTCTCAACGTCGAGCTGTGCGCGCCTACTGGGCGTGCTGCCAAGCGCATGGCTGAAGTCACCGGCCAGGAAGCGCAGACGGTCCACAAACTGCTGGAGTGGAGTTATGAGGACAATGACTTCCAGCGCAACAAGAAGAACCCGCTCAATTGCAGCCTGCTGATCTGCGATGAAGCTTCGATGCTGGATCTCCAGCTCGCCGATTCCCTGATGGACGCCGTACCTGACTCCTGTTCAGTGGTATTTGTGGGTGACGTGGACCAGCTCCCTTCGGTTGGGCCCGGGATGGTCCTCCGCGACATGATCAACTGCGAGAAGATCCAGGTCACCAAACTGGAGACCATCTTCCGTCAAGCTGAGAACTCGCTTATCATCCGCAATGCCTACAAGATCAGGACCGGACAGACGCCGATCTTTCCGGACGTGAAGAAGGGGCAAGGCATTGAAGCCGACTCCTACTTCATGGAAGTTCCCAAGGGACCGGAGGGCAAGGACGATCTGGAGTGGATCAAAGCGAAGCTGCCTCCAGTCATTCAACGGATCGTTGCCAAGCACGCCGTCGATCCTATCAGGGACATTCAGATCCTGACGCCGATGCGAATCGGCCCAGCAGGTTCGATTGAGTTCAACAAAGTTCTCCAGGAAACACTGAATCCGCACGGCAAGGAAGTAACTGTCAAAGGTCACAAGTTTCGGACCGGTGACCGTGTGATGCAACTGGCTAACAACTACCAGCAGGGCATGGAGATCTCGAACGGCGACATCGGGTTCATCAAGGAATTCGATGAAACCCATAAAGAGATCCTGATCGATTTCTACGGCCGATTGGTTCGTTATCCCTTCAAGGAGACGGACAACCTGTCGCTCTCTTACGCGGCCACGACTCACAAGAGCCAGGGCAGCGAGTTTGAAATTGTAATTCTCCTCATGACGATGCACCACTATCCGATGCTTGAGCGAAACCTTCTCTACACAGCGAACACCAGGGCCAGGAAGATGATCGTCTTCCTAGCGTCCTGGGCCGCAGTCAAGCGGGCAGTGGAGCAGTGCAACGTCAACTGCCGTAATACCTTCCTTGTCCAACGTATTCGCAAGGAGGTCAAGGCAGTCGAGTTGCCGGCGGCTGCTTAGTTTCTATGACACGCTTTCTCACAGGAATGACTCACGCAATCGTCACTGTTCCCGAGCGCAAGGACTCGGACAGCAGTGGCATCAGAGCCACGGTCTCCTTTTGCTTTGGACCGGGTGATGAGAATGCCATTACCTGCATTCATTACCGTCGCTGCGAGAGCGGGACCTTCTGGACGGTTCCGCACGTAGAGATCATTGAAGCCGGTCGCAAGACCATGGTTCCGGTGTTTCGTGGCGAACTGCTGGAGAAGATGTGCCAAGCCGCGGCCCGCGCACTTGAGCGAGTCAAAGAACAAATCGGCGCCCCGCAATGGGGCACCAGCTACCGGGTCTTTGGAAGCCCCGACGGTTCACCTATGGTGGAGGTAATCACGTAATGGTACTCGTGGAACGTATGGTCCTGTTGCTGATTGAGATGGCTCCCAACAATTGTATGACGGAAGCGAACTTACTGTTAGTTTGTTCCGTGATGAACAAACGGCACGGCCTGCAACTGGGAAATGGCCTTGACCACTTTCACCAGATGCTCAACTCGCTGAACGAGTTGTATATCGAGCGATGCCCATACGGTTTCCGCCTGGGTGAGGGTGGCCGTGCCGAGCTGGAAGAGATTCACAGACGGCAGGCCCCTTTCTGCCGCAAGTTCAAAGCGGTCGTTAGCCCGATCATCAACCGCACCGTTCCACCGAGGAGTTGTTCAAATGCCACTGTACGAATTCAAATGCCCCGACGAGAAGAAGTGTGGGCATCAGTTTGAAGAGCTGGTGCCGATGGGCACTGAGCAGAAACCCTGTCCGAAGTGTGGGGCTCCGGCCAAACATATTCCGAGCGGCGGGCAACGGTTCCATTTCAATTGGTTCGAGGAATAATCATGCCACCGAGAAAGAACAATGCACCCGCACTGGTTGCGGCTGCTCCCACTGCTGAAGTTACCTCTGCTGTCGAGGCGCAGGAACCTGAAGCTGTCGTTGAACCTCATGTTCTGACAGACATCGACCGGCTCATGCGCGGCGGCGGTCAAGACGAGCGGGCTCTTCCGCTTTACCTGCAGGACTGGGCCAAAACCATCGAGCTGCTGAAGGCGCCATTTCATCCCGACGATGTGTCATTCCTTCCCCAGACGATCGATTACACGGCCAAGACCGCAACCGCGGCAGCCTATGCCGACTCGCGGGTTTATACCGCGCGAATGAACGAAGTCATCGGCTATGGCTTCTGGCAGTCCGAAGTGACCCGGGTGGACATCGCGCCGTTCACCAAGATCATCAAGGCCAAACTCGATTACAAAACCAAGGAAGTCATCTCGCCGCAGTCGGAGATCAGTGCTCACAAGGTGGGTGCGATCGTCCGGGTCGGCATCTGGATGGGACCGCTTTTGGGATGGGTCTGGCAGGATTCGAGCGGCGCCAAGGACACAGCGGACGAGAACTGGATCACCTCGGCAGAAGCGCAGGCTTACAAGCGCGCCATGTCCAAGTGGGGTCCTGGGATCTACTTCTATTCCTTCGGAAAGCTGAGCTATCCCTATGACCCGAAGACCGGGCAATGGAAACAGCAGCCCCAGATCCCCGAATGGGCCTACCCGATCAACTACTGCAACGATTGCGGTGAGCAGATCGTGACCATCCAGTACACGGACAAGGACAACATCACCCAGTCTATGCACGCCTGGGACATCTACCTACGGGGCATGGCCCAGTACGGAGTTGGTGTCTGTCCGAAATGCTCCAAGGCGCGACGTAATGCCGCGACCAGTCCGGAGGCTCAGAGCCGGCTGCAGGAACAGCAGGCAGCCTAACCCAAAGGCGGGAGCGATCCCGCCTTGCATTTCTCACGGAGAACCAGCACATGAAATTCCAGATCAAGGTCGGAGACCTGCTCGCAGCAGTGAACGACGTCTCCTTCACGATTGACAAGAAGAGCACGGAAGGTTCCGGCGGAATCCTGGTCAGGGCGTTTAAGACTGAGACCGAAGCAGCCGTTCTGTTGTACACCACCATGCACAAAGCCGAGACTGTCATCAAGCATTCAGCCTCGGTCGAATTGCCTGGTCAAGCCTTACTCGATCCAGGGCAGCTTCGTGCCGGCCTGCTCCACCGCGACCCGGATGATATTGCCGACGTCTCGCGCATCGAGAAGAAGGATCAGCCGACCAAGATCCAGGTGAAGATCGGCAAGAGCGTCTTCCATCTGAGCGACAATCCGACCGGCATGGATGAGATGGCCAAGCGGATGCAGGAGATTCCTTTCCGGCAGCCCGAAGCCTACACCATGAAGGGGCAGGCTTTGTCCGAGTTCGTACGCCGGGTTTCGTTCTGCATCCCCAACGAGAACGAAGGCACACAGCAGTTCGAGCTAGGCGGCATGCGCTTGCTATGCGGCGATGAGGGCTTTGAAGCGCAGGCGACGGACGGCCACGCTTGCGCGCGGATCATCATCAAGGGCGAGAAAGGCCCGCAGAAGATGGAGAGCATCCTGCTCCCGCGTCTGGCGCTGCCTGCCCTGGCCAAGCTGGTCAAGAAGGAAGACGGTGTGAAGGTCATCGAAGGCCCGAAGAATGGCCGTAACGATGTCGTCAAGCTGTTCTTCAAGATCGGCGACAACACCTTCTTCGGCACCAGGCTACTGCTCGGAACCTTCCCGGCCATCGTGAGTGTTCTTCGGACTCACGCCCCGGACTTCTGGTTCAAGATCGACCGGGAACAGCTCAAGCAGGTGCTCGAACGCGCGCCGGCTTTCGATGAGCTGTTGCTGGTGAAGCTCCAGGTTGTCGGTGACGTCATTCGTGTCATCACCAAGGGCAAGAATGCCGACATCACAGACGAGCTTCCGATTGAGCGGGAAGAGGGAATGCCGGCGGATCTCAACATCTCGATCACCACCAACCTCCCTTATGTGAAAAACGTGGCCAGCGGTTCCAACCTCGAGAAGCTCCGCTTCGGAGTGAGTGACTACAACGTGAAGGCGAAGGCGGCCAAGGCGTTGATCGTGGATGACGCGAACGATGGGATCGACGCGACCTACGCGATCATGCCGGTGAGGCCCTAGCCGTGGACATCCTGGCTTTTGTTGTTGCCAGATTGTTCACGAAGACCTTCTGGCTCCTGGTGGGTGTGACCTTTGTGGGCGTCGTAATGATGGGCGCCCGGTCTTCCTACCGTAACAGCATCTTCCAGGCTGCTGGAGAAACGATCGGCAAGAGGTTCAATCGCTGACATGTTTACACTCTTCGATGGGCTTGAAGTTCAGCAGGAGAAGATAAGCGACGTCATCAAGGCGCTTTGTGTTCCTTGTGACGGCTGTCGGCTCAGCCTGATCCATCCTTACAACCGTGGCTTCATTTACCGCGGCGATCCCAACGCTCGGATTGCCGTGGTGTATGAGGCTCCACGGGACGCGGAAACTGAACGTGGAGTTTCGATGGTCGGAGCCCACGGAAAAGCCTTCGAGAAATGGATGAGGCTCCTCAAACTGGACACAACCAAAGACGTGTTCATCACCAGTATGGTGCAATGCCAGCCTCCGCTGGAACGGAAGGGCGATGAGAAACAGCAGCGAGAGCCGGACAAGTCCGAAATCTCAGCCTGCTTCGGTCCCAGATGCCTCCGTGTAATCCGTGCCATGCCCAATCTGGAAGCTGTGATGATTCTCGGTTGGTCGGCTGCCGGGGCCATGCTTGGCTTCGGCGAAGAAGCTAACGACAAGCCGAAGGCCAAGACGCATGACACCCAGTGGTTTGAGAGCTCGTTGCTACCAGGCATTCCGATCTTCTGCATGGTAGATCCGGTCTGGGTGATCAAGAAGCCCTCCCCTGATAAGAATGCAATCGTCGAGCGGGCACTCGACTACTTCCGGCGCGAGTTTCTGGAACAGACCAGGATCGCGGAGCTGGCGCGCGCCGCGCGCGCACGGCGCGAAGAGCTGGGACTCGGATTGATCTGAACAACATAAGTTTGCAACGGCTCGCGGTGTAGGACCGTGGCTTTACTAGGGAGCGATTCGATATTGTATGTGGCCCCTGCCTGGTGACAGGCAGAAACTGTGCGGCCATGCTCAGGGGTAACCAATCCCGCTCGTACGGCGACAAGGGCGTCGAGGGCTTTTCGGCAATCCACAGAGGCCGGGTGTTCCCGGTTCTATCCCGGTCATACCGAATCAAGTCGGCAACCAATCCGACCCGTTGCATTTCAAGAACCAGGAGAACCATGCGCATCTACAACCCGATTCATTTCTGGCGTACGTTCTGGGCCTATTGGAACGAGTTCGATGGCCAGCCTATCTGTAAGCGCCCACGGCGGCTACACAGTTCCTGGGTGCAAACGACATGTGTTCTTGTGCCCTGGATCGACTGGCCAAAGCACAAGTTCAAGCTGCCTTCTGATTGGCCGCCGAAACAGTTACAGCGAAGGAAACAACGATGAGCCCATTTCTTTGGGATGAGCTTGAGCCTAGCGAGCAGGCAGTCGAGATCATCACTGTTCAAGGCCCGGTGGTTGTCCGCCGCAAGCGCGAGGGCATCCAGCTGTGCAAGGTTTACGACCCGAAGAAGCCGCCCAAGTTCCGGGAGGTTTACCTCGAACCCAAACTGGATGGTATCCGTGGCATTGTGGTGGTCAAGGACGGGAAGGCGATTGCCTACAGCTCGACAGGATTGCCGCACTACAACGTCGGGCACATCCTGAAGATCTTTGAAGAGAGTGCCGTCCTCTATCCAGCTTTGGTTGACAACCGTACCTTCGATGGTGAGTTCCTGATCCATGGAATCGACCAGCCTGAGGCATTTGATGTCACCAGTGGCCTGCTTCGCCGTCATGACTTCGATGAGCGCAGTCTGGCCATTGACTTCCATGTCTGGGACACGATTCTGACCTCTGAGTTCGAAAGCAAGACCTGCACTCGAACACAAGAGAGCCGGAAGATCTCCCTGGACTGTGCGACCGATGCCATCGATCACTTGCAGATCATCAAGGTCGTTGCCTACCGGGCGCCGAACAACCCGGAAGCCATCAAGCACTGGACAGACCTGTATCTGGAACAGGGTTACGAAGGCATCGTTCTCAAGGATGTCGATGGCATATACCAGTTCCGGAAGTCTGGTGTCTGGCTCAAGTGGAAGCCGTTCATCGACGGCGATATGGAGATCATCGGCGCCATGGAAGGCCGCGGCAAGCACGCCGGCATCCTGGGCAACCTGATGGTAAGAGGCTATCTCTGTGATGACGGTAACATCTCACCGGATCGGGACAGCGACAGTGTTCCAGGCGGACAGATGATCGAATGCGAAGTCGGCATGGGCAAGAAGGTCTCCGACCTGGACCGTGACCGGCTTTGGAAACAGCACCTTCGGGGCGAACTGGTCGGCCTGGTGGCCGAGATCTATTACCAGAACCTGACCAAGGATGGCGCGGCGCTTCGCATGGGCAAGTTCCGTCGGCTGCGGGAGGACAAGTCATGAAGATGAAGTACAGCATTGAGTTCATCTACTCGGACAACAACCAGGTGTACCTGGATGATGTCGAACTTGAACTCGAAGAGTTCACGCGGATCAGTGCCTTTCTCTATGCGCTTGAAAAAGCAGGCGTGATCGAAAAGGAAGGTGGCGGAGGCGAGCTGATCTATCCATTCTCCGAGCCTGAGTTCAGCAGCTTTGAAGACCTTCAGAAGAGATGGTCAGAAGGTTCCCTGGTTTCGATGGGCGCCGACTATGAGATCGAGCTATGAGCCTCCACGAGATCGTCAAGGGTCTCAAACAACGGAAGGGTAAGCATGCCTGACACACAAGAACGGAACCTGAGCGTCTCACTGCGGCCGCGACGTTTCAGCGAGGTGATCGGTTACACCGACACCATCGAACAACTCAAGAACCAGTTCACCGCCGGCCGGGTTCCCACTGCCCTGAAGTTTGTCGGGGTTTCGCGCGGCGGCAAGACCACCCTGGCCAGGATTGTGGCCATGTCTGTCAACTGTACCCACGGCGAGTTCGGGGAACCCTGTGACGCCTGCCTGGAGAACGCTGACTTCGAGATCAATGAGATGAACGCCGCGGCCTTCGGCAAGGCAGAGGACATGCGCGATCTGTTGAATGATCTGCGCTGGACACCGCGAGCCGGTTTCTACCGGGTGTTCATCCTCGACGAGTGCCAGCAGATGACGACGGCCGCCCAGAACATTCTGCTCAAGCCGCTTGAGCAGGCTGACTCCTGCAACATCTTCATCTTCTGCACGACCGATCCAACCAAGCTGATCCCGGCGCTTCAGAAACGCTGTGGGAGCTGCCAGTTCACTGTGGATGGGCTCAGTGCTTCAGAGATTGAACATTTGATCAATTACGCCTCTCCGTTTGTGGTGGAAGGCGGCTTCGATCAGCAGACCGTTCTGGCTCTGACCCAGCTTCTGGTTGAGCGGAGCATCTTCGCACCAGGCGATGTTGTGTCGGCCGTTGAACGGCTGTCCAATGGCGCCACACTCGAAGCTGCAGCCGTGTCTTCCGACTTTTCCGGCAAGGTTGACATCAAGGTACTCAACGCCGCAGTGGTCAGAGGAGACTGGGACATCTGCCGGAAACAGCTCGCCCTGGCCGAGCCCCGTGATGGCGACGAGATCAGGGTGAGGCTCACTGCCCACCTGCGCTATCTGTTGCTCGATCAAGGCTGCCAGCCTGTCCGTGCGGATCTGTTGTCGCAGTTCATTCATGAGCTGACGGACCACGATACACCGATCAGCGGCCTCGTGCTGTCCGCAACAGTGGCATCGGTTCTCAAGATCTGCAACATCGTCCGGGAAGCAGCCGCCCGGCGTACGCAGTTTCAGAGGGCGGCCTGATGCAGCTCAATGAACTGACAGCCAGAACCGTGAGCTGGATCACCAGCAGTTTCGGGTGGGAGGTCTTCCGCGACAAGCATGAACGCGGGCGGCGCTTCCTGGAAGAGGTGGTCGAGTTGAACCAGGCGATGGGCGTTCCTCACGAGGATGCCCTCCGCATTGTCAACCACGTCTACTCCCGGCCGGTCGGCAAGATCGAGCAGGAGATGGGTGGAGTTGGTATCACCCTCCTTGGGTTGTGTGGAGCTTTGTCGCTGGACTTTCAGAAGCTGACCAAGCAAGAGCTGGACCGCGTGCTGGCTCTCCCGGCGGATCACTTCCGCAAACGCAATGTCCTGAAAGCTCAGGCGGGAATCGCCATGTTGCCGACAGGCACAGATTGAGATTGGAGAAAGAGAATGAATGTACAGTCAATCAGCCTCGCGTACCGCGACGGCGGCTCTGACAAGGTATACCACGCCCAGATCGAGGAGAAAGGCAGCGGATACGTTGTCAACTTCCAGTTCGGCCGGCGTGGTTCGACGCTGAACAGCGGAACCAAGACCGCGGCTCCAGTGGAACTGGCCGCTGCTCAGAAGATATTCAACAAGCTGGTGGCCGAGAAGAAAGGCAAAGGCTACAGCGAAGGCGCGGAGGGCACTCCTTACGCCGGCAGCGAGCTGGCCGGCCAGCAGAGCGGGCTAATCCCGCAGCTCCTAAACGTCATTGATGAAGAGGCTCTCGCGTTCCTGCTCGACAGCGAAGACTACCTCATGCAGGAGAAGAAGGACGGTATCCGCCAGTTCGTCACCCGTGCGAATGATGAGATTACGGGCGGCAATCGCAAGGGCTTCATCGTGCCTGTCTCGCAGGTCATCGCAGATGGGGTCCGCAGTCTTCGCACCAATCGCACGGCCGACTTCATACTGGACGGCGAAGCGATGGGAGACGTGTACTGGCCGTTCGACATACTCCGCAATGGCGGTCTGGATGTCACCTACCAGCCGGTCGAAAGCCGCCGGGCTATTCTGGAAGGCCTCCTGGATACCGTGGCATCGCCGGCAATCGGCCGCGTACCGACAGCCGTCACGCCCGCAGACAAGCGTGTTCTGTACGAGAAGATCAAGGCCGAGCGAGGCGAGGGTGTGGTCTTCAAGAAGCTGGGCTCGAAGTATGTCCCCGGCAAGCCGGCTTCCGGCGGCAACCAGCTCAAGTTCAAGTTCAAGGGTTCGGCAACCTGTCAAGTCATTCAGCAGAACCAAGGCAAGCGTTCAGTCGAGGTCGGCCTTGTTCAGGATGCGACTTGGGTTAGAACAGTAGGCAATGTCACGATCCCGGCCAACTATGAGGTTCCCGAGGCCGGCAGCATCGTGGAGGTTGAATACCTCTATGCCTTCCCGGGCGGTTCGCTCTTCCAGCCGGTCTACAAGGGACCGCGCGCAGACAAGGATGCGGCCGACGCCTACGACACCCTGAAGTTCAAGCAGAGTACGACCGACGAGGACGATGCCTAAGCTCTTTTGGGAACCCCACAAGGTCATCAAGCGCCACCACTGGCCGTTCAACTCCCAGTTCTGGTGGTGGCTTCTGCGCGGCGTCAAGTCATCCGACTGGCGCCGCGTGTGCTGGCGTTGCCGGTACACCGGCCAGGCACACCTTCATCGGGAGTCAGGCGCTTGCCGGCGTTTCAAGCATCCGCCTGTTTTCAAAGGAGTTCTATGAGCTGTTACGGGCACGAAGAACGATCTTCAACTCCTCTTTCGACCAGTATTCCCCGGCGAGAACAACTGGTGGCAGCTGTTCGTGTGCAGCAAAAGCGAGCAGCCCGGAGGGCAAATGCCTCCTTGGCTTTGGCAAGGCCCTATTACACACCCCCGGTTACAGTGCTCAGTCATTCGGAGATCCACTATCTGATCGACAACAATTCGAGGACCATCGCCAGTCTTGCCGATCCTCGCATCGCCAGTGCGATCGCTGACTTCCTGAACAGCTGACTCAACATGAAAGGCAGGACTGGCTATGTCCCATAGACCAGAAGAACTCAATGCATGCCTTGAGCAGTGTGCTCGTGAATTGCCCGCAGGTTATCAGGTGACGATCGCTGTCGAGTTCGAATCAGGGTCGCTCAACCTGATCGGTCCTGACGGCGAAGAAATCGAATATCCCTCCAATCACGAGTACGGTCTTGCTGAAGATGCCGTGGACGCTCTGAACCACGCAAAGGAGCTTGCCGGTGGCTGATGCAGTCTGCACGTTCATGACAATCGGAGAGCAGCTTGCCCTGTTGCTGAGTGGCGCTCCCGATCCCCGGCTTCCCCGCGGATCGGTTGGCTGGTATGAGACTGCAACGGGCTGTTGCGGTGACCAGATACTGTTCGACAAACCATTAACAGGCTGGACAGAAGTGCTTTGTCGAAAGTGCGGTCATTTCACGACAGTCAGGTAGCTCATAGGGGATTTACCTGATCGCGGAACAAACGGAGGGCAGGTAAGGTGTCAATGAAAGGAAGCATCGTGAATCAAATCGAGGTCAATCGGTACTTCACCAAGGATGAAGATCCGTATACCGCCATCAAGTGGGAAGAACGCACCGCTCGGATCACCAACTTCAAAGGTGAAGTGATCTTTGAACAGAAGGGTGTGCGTGTTCCCGAAAGCTGGTCGGTGACCGCAACCAACATCGTGGTCAGCAAGTATTTCTACGGGAAGCTTGAAACCGCCGAGCGCGAGACTGGTGTTGATCAGCTTGTTCGCCGCGTTGTGAAGACCATCACCGCTGCTGGTATTGCCCAGGGCTATTTCGACAAGGAGAACGCCGAGATCTTTGCCAATGAGTTGGCGTTCCTGCTCCTCAATCAGTATGGAGCATTCAATTCTCCGGTGTGGTTCAACGTGGGCTGCGACCAGTACGAACCCAATGCCCAGGCAGGGAGCTGGCACTGGGGTCCTATGTATCCGGACAGCACTCTCATGGCCACCGTTCACGGCGCCACAGGCTACAAGAATCCCCAATGCTCGGCCTGCTTCATCAATTCCGTCGGCGATTCGATGGAAGAGATCATGGCCTTGGCCAGGACCGAGGCTCTTCTGTTCAAATTTGGCTCCGGCACCGGGACCAACTTCAGTCCTCTGCGGTCCAGCAAGGAGTCGGTATCAGGCGGCGGTGTCGCCAGCGGCCCACTGTCCTTTATGAAGGGCCTGGACGCTTTCGCCGGCGTGATCAAGTCAGGCGGCAAGACGCGGCGCGCGGCCAAGATGGCCATTCTGGACATCGAGCATCCCGACATCGTGGACTTCATCGAGTGCAAGCTGCTGGAGGACAAGAAGGCCCAGGCGCTGATGCGCGAAGGCTATGACGGAACGAGCGGGCCGGACAGTCCGGCGTATGCTTCGGTGTTCTATCAGAATGCCAACAACTCGGTGCGCGTGAGCGATCAATTCATGTACGCGGTCGAAAATGACCTCAACTTCTGCACATTGACCGTCAAAACCAGAGAAGAGGTCGAAAACTACCGCGCGCGCGACCTGATGCACAGAATCGCCCGGGCCACATGGGAGTGTGGCGATCCGGGAATGCAGTTCGATGACACCATCAACAAGTGGCATACCTGCAAGGAGAGCGGCCGCATCAACGCCTCGAACCCCTGCTCCGAATACCTCTTTTTGGACGATTCGGCCTGCAATCTGGCTTCGCTGAACCTGCTGAAGTTCCTCAAGAACGGCGTTTTCGATGTCAAGGCATTCGAGCAAGCGGTGACGCTGTTCACGATCGCGCAGGACATTCTGGTCGATCTGTCGGGGTATCCGACTGAGCGCATCGCAAAGAACTCGCATGACTACAGGCCTTTGGGGCTGGGATATGCGAATCTTGGCGCGCTTCTGATGGCCCTCGGCCTGCCCTATGACTCCGATGAAGGCCGCAGCTATGCCGCGGCGATCACCGCGATCATGACAGGACGGTCCTACGCCACCTCGGCTTTCCTGGCTGAGAATCTGGCACCTCTGCAGTCGGCTACAGGCTTGAGATCCGGAGACACAGGGGCGTGCCCCGGTTGGTTCAGCAACAAGGAGTCCTTCCTGGACGTGATCCGGATGCACAACGAGGCCCTGGATCATATCGATCGCGGCACCATTCCGAACGATCTGTTCAGTGCAGCGGTGTCCAACTGGCAGACTGCCTACGATCAGGGCTTCATTCACGGCTACCGCAATGCCCAAGTCTCGGTCCTGGCGCCCACCGGCACCATCGGGTTCCTCATGGACTGCGATACCACAGGCATTGAACCTGAGCTGGCTTTGGTCAAGTACAAGAAGTTGGTCGGCGGTGGACAGCTCAAGATCGTCAACGAGACCGTTACCCAGGCACTGGAAAAGCTTGGCTACGGCCATCAGAAGATCGACGATTTCATCGTCTACATCGACAAGTTCGGGTGCCTGGAAGGAACAACGCTGAAGGCTGAACACTTGGCTGTCTTCGACACGGCTTTCAAGCCGACCAAGGGCGAACGATTCATTCAATACATGGGCCACGTCAAGATGATGGCGGCCACGCAGCCTTTTCTTTCCGGCGCAATCTCGAAGACCGTGAATATGCCTGCCACGGCAACCGTCGAGGAGATCGAGGATGCTTACATACAGGCTTGGAAGCTGGGTCTGAAGGCTGTTGCAATCTACCGCGATGGCTCGAAGTCCAACCAGGTGTTGGTGACCAGCAAGGAAAACAAGAAGGCCGAGACAGTTCAAGACATTCTGAACGAGCTCGATGCCAAGGCTGCTGCTGAAGCAATTCTGGATGATCCGAACGCACCGCCGCGCGCTGTGCGCCATCGTCTGCCTGACACCCGGCCGGCCGTGACCCACAAGTTCGCCATCGCGGGACATGAGGGTTACCTGACTGTCGGACTTTATGAGCACGGCCAGCCTGGTGAGATCTTCATTGCCATGGCCAAGGAAGGCTCGACCATCTCCGGCTTCATGGACTCGTTTGCCCTGGTGTTCTCGATTGCGCTCCAGCATGGCGTGCCCTTGGAGACGCTGGTCGGAAAGCTGGCTCACACCCGGTTTGAACCCAGCGGATGGACTGGTAATCCCGAGATCGGCTATGCGAAGTCCATCATGGACTACGTTGCCCGATGGCTGGAACATCGGTTCCTCAAGCCGCATCAGGGCAAGCTGTTCCCTGAGCATCCGATCCCAGAGCTGGTCATCGAGGACGAAGCTCCTCGGCCCACCAGCGGCGCAGTGCAGGCGTTGTCAGCTGTCATGAGTATGACCGACGCGCCGGCCTGCCAAGTCTGCGGCTGCATCATGGTCCGGAGCGGGGCTTGTTACAAATGCCTGGAGTGTGGCAGCTCTTCTGGATGCTCCTGAACGCTGAACATTTGGTAGTTGGATGGGCTCGGGACATACTGGGCCCATTCAAACTCGCAATCTCACCTGGGAGGTGAACAACAATGGCACTCAGCGACAAAGTTCGCTTGCTCGTCAACGCTATCTATCGGAATGGCATTCCACTGTTCAACAGCAAAGAGATCGTGGCCGATTCTGAGATCTCCAAGCCACGGGATGGCTCGGACATTCGGGTTGTCACCCTCCGATTTGCCGCGCCGAGTGGTGTTGCTCACCAGATCCTCCATGCCTTCAAGACAGGGGAAGCAGAACTGAACATTCAGGAAGTCCTGCCACTCGAAAGATGAACCCACAAGATATGAAGCAAGTCATGGAAGCCTTGCAGAATGCAGCTTCCAAGGTCGAGCTCGAACCTGCGCCCGGTATGGGCAATCTCATCAAGATCACTACCCAGTTCAGGGACCGGAACGGAAGTCTCTTTGCCTTCTACGCCTACACACGCGGGAAGCGCAAGAAGATCTTCCTCACCGATGCCGGCTTGATTCTGGGGACTCTCCAGAAGTCTGGCATGGGACTGCAGATGGGGCTCGTTCAGAGCCTGCTTCGCACCTATGGCCTGATGTTTACCCAGGAGGGTGTGGTCATCGACCAGTCCGATCGTTCAATCGAGGAACGGGTGACATCTCTCTTCCAAGCCTGGTGCGCCGCCGATGGCGTCCTGCGCACTTGGACCCGTCAGGAGGGTTGATGGCTGACAAGATGTATCAGATCCGGCGGAAGTCGGATGGGCTTTACTCCACGGGCGGAACCTGGCCGAGCTTCAACAAGGTCGGCAAGATATGGACCAGACCGGGTTCTTTGAAGAACCACGTCGTCATGGTCAACCAACAGTTCAAGCGGTATCAGGAGCATTATCCCTACGGAGATTGCGAGATCGTGACTCTGGTGATTCACCGAGACGAGTTGGCGACTCTTCCTGTGGTGGATTACTCCAAGCTGCAGAAATAGGACCCAAATGATTTATGACGTGCGAGTCGGAGCCCTCTTAGATGGCTCACAGGAAATCTACACCATCATCCAGTCAGTCGAAGCTTCCTCGGCGCAGGAAGCTGCCGAACAAGTCGTCCGTGGCTTCGAAGATGGTGCGGAAGGTCACGAAGAAGACTGGTATGACGGCGACAACGATGAGTGTGTCGACTGGCAGTTTGACGGAGAACACACAGTCGAGATCGATCCCGTAGTTGGGGTCACACAAACGATCACCGTTGACCACAAAGCAACGATCAAGATCATCACGGAGTAGGAGCGGGCATGATTGGTGAAACTGTTTACCAGCCTCAGCGGGACATCGCGGAGCTGATGAAGTTGTATGACCAGGAGGTTCGGGAGTTCCCGAGCATTCCCGATCGGGTGACGTTGTTGCTGCGGGCCCGGCTGATCTTTGAAGAGGCAATGGAGTTTGTCGAGGCTGCAGGTTGTTCCGTTCCGTTGTTGGACAAAGGGATCGGCCCCTATGTGGTCATCGACGAAACGGCCGCGCCCAACCTGGTCGAGATGGCCGATGCGATCGGTGACACATTGGTGGTCACCTACGGCGCCGCAAATGCTCTCGGTATCCAGGTGGAACCCGTCTGGGACGAGATCCAGCGGAGCAACCTGTCCAAGGTCTGGCCTGATGGCGCCATTCACAAGCGGGAAGATGGCAAAGTCATCAAGCCCAGCACCTATTCACCGGCTGCCATTGATGGCGTGCTGGCCCAGCAGGTCGATCAGTACCTGCAGAATCTTTCCAACAAGGCGGCAGCCTAATGGTTCTGATCCTGAAGGGCGAACGCGGTTTCTTCATCTCTTTCGAGAGCATCGATGGTCTGGGCAAGACGACGCAGGCCAAGAAGCTGGTTGAAAACCTCGACCAGTCCGGCTATGACGTGCTCCTTACCAAGGAGCCCGGCGACCGAAACACCGGCTCCAATGTTGGCGCCGGCGTCCGCAACCTGGTCTTCAAAGACCCGACAACCCTGAAGATGCGGCCAGGTGTGGCTGACCTGCTGTTCCTGGCTGACCATATCCAGACCGCCGGCGACATCGAAGAGGCTGTCAGCGTCGGCAGGATCGTCGTCTCGGATCGGTATGCCGATTCGCAGTGGGCCTACAACGCCTCGACCAGCAAGAATTGTCCCCAGTGGGTGATGGACTTGTTCGAGCAGCAGTACGGCATCATCCCGGATATGACCGTTCTCTTGATTGCCCGCGGCAAGCAAGTCCTGGTGCCAAGTCACGCGAACCTGGATTCATCAGGCGAGATCAGCATCGCTGGTCCCATGCGCGAGGACATCTCCTGGGCTCTGGCCCGTGGAAAGGCACGCCAAGGCTCTGAGGCAGGCAAGCAGGACGGCAAGGCATGGAACAACGTCGAAGACCAACGGCGCATCCAGGACGCCTACCTGCACTATCTGCAGGCCCTTCCTCGCACCTTCATCGTGGACGTTTGGGACCACATGACACCGGGCGATCTTTTCGTGCCCATTCTCACCGAGGTATTGCGCCGGATCGGCAAACATACAGTTAGTTCGGCATACGAGGCAGCGTGATGGCAAAAGGAGCGCGCGTTGGCGGCCGTGCTAGAGGACCAGTCTGTACTCCATTGGAGATGCATGTGCCAGTGGCGTACAAGATCGTGGGAACACATGACTGGTTGCAAGGAGCATGGGATCCGGGCGCATGGGACTCCGATCAGATCATTCCTGTTTCATCGTCAGGAGATCTGGCGGAGATCAAACGGACCCTGAACAAGCTTCCAGTTCACGGCATTGACACCGAAACCACAGGTCGCGTCGTCAAGGGCGACAAATACTATTCGATGAATCCGGTGAATCCGGATACACGGATGGTGCTGTTCCAGATCGGCAATGAGGACATGGTGTATCTGATCCAGCCTGAACTCGTTGTCGAGTTCAAGGAGTGGTTGGAGTCTGCGTGCTTTCTTCATCTGCTGCATAACGCGATCTACGACTTCAAATGGCTGCTGGTGAAATACGGCATTCACATGCAGCGCATCTTCTGTTCCATGCTGGCCGAGCAGCTCCTGGTTGCTGGGCTGCTGGCTATGAAGGTCGGTCTGGCCGATTGCAGCCGCCGGCATGCGCCGTTCTGGCTGATCAACAAGGCCGTCCGTGACAGTTTTATCACACTGGATCATGACGGCCGGAAGATGACCCGCGAGATGGCCTACTACTCGGCACGCGACATCGTTCTGATGTTTCCTCTGATGCGCGACCAGGCCAGGATGCTGAAGCATTGGCAGCTGACCACGGTGGCGCAAGACGAGTTCGATGTCATCTACCCAACTGCGGAGATGGAGATCGAGGGCGTCACTCTGAGCCTGCCGATCATGCGCCAGATCATCGAGTATTGGGAACAACACGAGATTGACGTAGCCAACGAGATCTTCAATGTCTTCGGCGAAGAGAAGCGTGAGCAAGGCGACCTGGCCGAGACGCTCATCCCTGAGCTGACCTACGTCTTCAACCTCAAGTCGAACGCCGACAAGCTGTCGGCCCTCCGCGAGATCGACATTGATCTGGACAACATCAAGCGTGAGTCGCTGAAGGAAGTCTCGAAGAACGAAAAGGACTTCTCCCCGCGGCAACGGAAGCTGGCCAAACTGCTGGCCGAGTTCTCCAATGTCACGAAGATGACGACCACCTATGGCAAGAACATGGTGGACAAGATCAATCCCAACACCAACAGATGGCACCCTCGCTTCAAGCAGTTGGGATCGGGAGAAGAGGAAGGCCGTAAGAGCGGGGGCGAGGACAAATCGACCATTGCTACCGGCCGATTCAGCTCTGACGCCCAGCAGTTTCCGAAGCCGAAGGAGTTGTTTGCTCCGGTTCGCAAGCCGGATGAAATCAACCATGTCATGGCAGTCTTCGCCGACAAGATCGCGGCGATGAAGGCCGAACAGGCGCAGTTGCAGGAGGCTGCATGAGCAAAGCGAACTACACGATCGCCAAGCATAACGACCAGCTGGTCCTTGTCATGAATGAGAGGACTGCCGGGCTGGTCAAGTCTGCCCTGGAGATCATCAACCCTGACAGTCAATTTGACGAGAATCTGGCGCGCAATCTGGCGATGGATCTGGAGAACAAACTATGAGTCAAGACAACAGACGCCGGGCTTTCAAGCCCTTGCGGTTGCGGTTATCCGAGATACAGGACCCGGAAGTCCGGTCCGATCTCGAAATGCGGTTTGAAGGCGTTCAGGTGCAGCGCGAGCTGGCCGTCGCCGCTGCCCGGCAGTCGGCTATTGCCGACCGTAACCGGCAGATCGCCACGGCTGAGGCCGAGATCGGCTTCATCAAGCTGATGCAGGAAGCCGGCAAGCATCTGGACCCAATTAACAGGGAGCCCGTGTGGGCTGCGTTCCGCGACAACGGAGAAGTTGTCTTTGAATGCCCGTTCAGTGAAGGCGACATGCGCAATGCCATGAAGGTCAACCGTGCGCAGCTGGAGCAGGCTGCCCGGCAAGTGGATGAAAACGGCGGAGACGATCTCTACCGCGGCGGAGACGAAGAGCCGGAGGCGTAAACCGTGCAATCAACGAACGTGCCACCTGATGGCCAGGACTATTGGAACGACGAAGACCCAGAGCATCCCTTTGCTGAGTGGCAAAGGGAGGTCGCCGCTGGTGAAACCCGTGCAGGGTATTGGGAATGGGCGTTCGACATACGTTCCCTTTGCTCCGATATGGAAGGCCAACCGGAGGTGTAATGGGCGCAACAACTCAAGCCAGAGCTGTACTCGGGATGGTCGGGGACAAGACCTATTACTGGAACTTCCAGACGGACAGTCTGGAATGGTCAGTCCCTGACCCGCGGTCTGCGATTCGAGCGGAACCCGGGTACAAGATCCTGGCGGCCGATTACTCACAGATCGAAGTGAAGCTGATGGCTCACGCATCGGGAGATCCAATCCTGATCGCGGCCATCAACTCAGGGCAGGATGTTCACAGCTTCAATGCAACGAAGGTATTCGGCGCCCAATACAAGTTCACCTACGAGGAAATGGAACTGGCTCGTCACTCCGAGAGCCATCCTCGCCACAACGAACTCTCGCTCATCCGCTCCCGCATCAAGACGGTGACCTTCGGCGTGCCCTACGGCGCCGGCCCGACTCGTGTGGCGCTGATGACCGGCATGAGCATCGATGAAGCCAAAGCATTCATCGAGGAGTTCTTTGGCACCTTTAAGGTGCTGAAGCAGTGGCTGGAACGTCAGGGCCTGCTGGCAGTCGAACTCGGCTACAGCTGCAGCCCCAGAGGCAGGAAGCGGTTCTATACGCTCCCCGCCGATGACGCTGAAGATGCCAAGGAGCTGATCGCACAGATCAAGAGGTGGGCCGGCAACATGCCGATCCAGGCAGGGAATGCCGACATCCTCAAGGTCGCAATGCGAAACATATACCTGGCGGTCCGCGGCGGTTCCTTCGTCGGCAAGAAGTTGTACGACGTCCGATTCCTCCTCGTTGTTCATGACGAGATCGTTATGGTCTGCGCGGAGAAAGACATTCCGGCGGTCAAGGCCATCATGGCCAAGTGCATGAACGATGCCTACCACCAGATCGTTCCGAAGTTTGGTGAGCCTGGCTGGATTGCCCTGGGTCCAGAGAAGCATGACTGGGGAGTTGAAGTTGTCGAGGCAGAGATATGGGCCAAAGCGTAAAGCGGAAGCCTGTCAAGCAGGGGATTGGCCGAAACAATCCCCTGGCTTTGGTACTTGTCAGCCGAGGGTGTAGTTACAGGGCAGCCAGGAAGATCGTGAATTTGATCTTCGATGAAATCAAGGCTGCTTTGAAGCGACACGAGGATGTTGAACTGCCTTTCGGAACCTTCCGGGTTGTAGAGCGCGGCCAGCGGCCACATCGGCGCTGGCGGTTCGGGCAACCCCAGTCCGTCTTCAAGCAGCGTTATCGTGTGGTGTTTTTACCTCGAGAAAGGGATACCAGTGGGGAATCATAAGGCGGGAATGAGCAAGAACCCGTTCGGCGGATACGACAGGCTGGACAAGTGCAATCTTCAGGGACCGTCGATTCTTGGCGGCTTGCTCATTGACGTCTTCTCGGACGTTCCAGGTGAACGCACGATGATTTGCAAGATGTTTCTGGACGACTGCAACAACTATGTCAACTACGCCCTCGCACTGCAGAACGGCACCAGTCTGGACCAGTTTTTCTATGCGAGCGAGTTCCTTCTGCGTGTGAGGGCTTCCAAGCCGGAGACGTGGCAAGGCGCACGTCTCATGCGAACGACCTACTTTGATGAGTATCTTGGCAGGCGGGTGACGCGCGCGCAGGCGTTGACCGACGACCAACTTCGTATGGGCTGTGCGGATTATTTGTGGGGGCTCATGGAGATGCCGATGGAGTTCGAGGACTTCATCGCTGCTCTTCGAGCCGAACGGCGCAAGAGAATCCAGAAGAGCCAGCAGCAGGTCGATGAGTTCATCGCCCTGATGAACAGCCCTTCGCTGTCACGGAACATTCTTCACAAGGAAACGATTCCGCTCAAGCTTTTGAGCCAGTCTCCGGAAGATATTCTGACCGATCCAACTATCAATCCAGTAGACCTTTGTCACCTGATCAGTTACCAGCCAAGGAGGCGGAGAAGGTCTACGGGATCGCCTGCAGGTCACTGTGTTCGCGGCAGACGAATACGCATCTGCGATAAGAAGCCGGCTGTGAGGCAAGCCCAGCCAACTAAAGGAGATCTCTTTGCTTGTTTGGAAACCAATTCTCCTGAGTCTGCTGACAGTGCTGGGTGTTGTGCTGTTGGGCTGTCTGCTTGATTCAGGATTCCTCTATTACCAGGCCACACGAGGAGTGAAGCTGCCTTTCAAGGTCAAGCTTCTCCCCGTCATGGGCGGAGACTTAGGATGAGAAGGCCGAGTGCAAAGCAATTAGTTCACACACTGGCATTTGACTTTCCAGTCATCCTGGATTTGTCGAAGCCCAGTGTCACCCTCCACAAGAATGGCAAGTATCTGCTATTCAAACCCAACGATTTAGCCGCAGCCGACATCCTGCGCGAGCTGAAGATCCGTATGGAGTGCAACAAAATGCACCTCACGTCCTTCTTCGGCTTCGTTGAAGAAGAGACGGTTGAGATGCCCGTCGCCAACGGCGTGGTGAAGACCCATAGGCACAAACAGGTGTCCGGTTGGGGCCGTGTCGAATTGTGGAAACACCTCGGAGGCGATGTCAACAAGCATCCCCTCTGCGACATGCTCCGGTCCTATGGTGTTGAGGTCGGTACGTCTTCGACATTAAAGGGCTACATCCTGAAAGAGCATCGGCGCCGCGTGCTGGAGGAATTCCCCTACCCGGCTTCCCCGATCGTCAAGGACGACGTGTCCCTCTTTGGACGCTGCTGCCCTGGCACTACCCTGGTCTGTGTCAAGAACTTTGCGCCCGCCGGTGCAACCGCCGCCCTCTTCAAGAAGGGGTCACGCTACCTCGTTGCCTCTACTGGTGAGAGCGACGGTTGCGATCAGATCCAGATCTGCACGGAAGCGATCACTCACAACGCAAAGCTGAACCTGGTCGGCAAGGGCAAACTGCACAGCTGGACCGAGTTCAACCCTGCGATGGAAGAGTGGTTCGACGACACCGAGACCATGGACTTCGGCAAGACGATTGATCAGGTCTATCCGGACCGGGTCAAGCAGATGGAAGACCGCCTCGGCAAGCTTTCCTACATGCAGAAGGCAGTCGAGGCCGGCGACAGGCTGCCTCTCTTTGAGCACGTCCGCAAGGACGCTGTCCTGGAGGCGCTCAAGCGCGGGGTCATCAACTGCAAGCTCATGCGAATGGGCAAGACTTCCGAGGCCATTACGATCTGTGAACTCTGGGGCTCCCAGAAGATCGGCATCGTTGGCACCAGGAATGTTCGACTGGCCTGGCGCAAGGAGTTCCGGCGCCTGGGTATGAAGAACTTCGTCTTTGTGAACAAGCTTGAGGATCTCGACAAGGATGGGAAGTATTACCTCTTCACGCTCGATTGGCTCAAGGACTACACGGACCCCAGCCGGGGATCACGAAAGAACTTTGAGAACTACTTGCGTACGTCGGAGCGGAAGGTGCGCCGGACTGTTAAATGGTCCTGCAAACCGGAAGAGATCACGGTTTACCAGCACAATACCTGCCCGCATTGCCAGTCGCCCTTGGTACGGCCGCTGTTCAGTGAGGAAGGGGTTACGACCAAGGTCGGCTGGACCACCGACAAGGGGTATCTCTGCCGGAATCAGGGTTGCTCCTGGACAACGGACAACCGGTGCAAGCCTGGTCACAAGCTCGTTCATGACAGCCTATCCCATCGTGGAGCTGCCTGGGCAGCTGAGGATGATCGGGTTATCACTCACAAGCCTGGTGCCTATGTGGATGAAGCCCTGGCCCGCCATGCGCGGTGCTCGGGCGAACACATCAAAGGACGCATGTGCTTGGAGTGCGGTGCCGTTGATGGCACCTGGATTCCGCCGCGGTATCGCCGGGTGAAAGACTTGTACTCGGCCGTGGTCGGAGACGAGATCCACAATGCCAAGGAATACAACACGCAAAATGCTCGCGCGATGTACTCCTTCCGTTCTCGCCGGCGGATCGCCATGACTGGCACTCTGCTGTCCAACTCTCCGCTGGATGCGTACTGGCCGCTGCACTGGGCCGTTGCCCGGCCGTGTCCTCAGTTCCCTTGGCAGGGCGCCGAGGGCAAGAAGGAGTTCGAGAACCGGTTCTGCGACTTTGTCTACCTGGAGAAACCGACCGGGGAGATCGACGAAGAGACTGGTGTGGAGATCACCAAAACGATCAGAAAGCGCACTCCGTTCCTCATCAATCCTCCGGACTGGTGGAGAACGATGCAGCCGAAGATCGTTCGCCGCAACTACTCTGACCCGCTGTTCCAGCAATCTCTGCTGGAAGCCGGCATGAAGCTGCCCCGTGTGTCGATCAAACGGACGATTGTCCCGATGGCTGCCGCGCAGGCAAGGCTGATGCTGGCAGCTCTCAGGGACTTCCGTGTGCAGTTCGAACAGATGGTTGAGGAGGCCGAGGCCAAAGGAAACGAGGTCAACAAGGCGCTGGTCATCGCCAAGATGTCCGCGCTGCGCACTATCGCCACTTCGCCGGAGCGTCTCAATCAGAAGTTCGGATATGAGGTCTACAACGGGCCACCGGGCGGTGGCAAGATGCGCCAGATCGTCAACCTGGTTGCGGACTCCGTTGCCCAAGGCAAGAAGGTCTTCATCCTCTCGGACTTCATCGAGATGCAGATCCAGGTCGAGAAGGCGCTTCACGCCTATAACCCCATCAGGATGCCATCCAGTTGGGGAGACGAGAAGCGCGTCGAAGCTATGGAGCTGTTTGCTCACGATCCGGAACGCCACGTCTGGGTTTCCGGCACGCGCTCCGTGCGCGAGGCGATCGATGTCTCCTGTGCGGATGTCACCATCTGCTGCGACCTGTTGTGGTCGCCGGCCTGGCAATGTCAGGCATGGTCTCGCACCATGGCCCCCACAGAAAGGGACCGTGACTGCGAGGTTTACCTTATGTTGTCCCAGAACTCTTTGGACGAGTATATCTACACAGTCTTCTATAGCAAGATGGTGGGTGCTGAACAGGCGCTTGACCGCAAGGTCATGAACCGTCGTGCTCTGGACTTCGATGTAAAGTTCTTCGCCCAGCGAGTTCTCGAAGAGGAAGAAGCTCTTTCACTTCAGATCAGGGACGACTTTGGCGACACCGAGATGGTGTATATGCCGGAGTTGGAACTGGTAGAGGAGCGCGCGTCATGACCACCATCCAGAAGAACGTGATGATCGTTATCGATGCCATGCTCTTCCTGACCTGGCCTCCTCGCACCAGTGCATTTACCTGGACACGGCTGCTCAAAGCCGTGTCTCTGGGCCAGAAGATGGTCCTGAAATCACAAGAGGCTTTCTATCTGGTGATGAAGGTTGAGCCTGTTGTGTTCGAGAGACTCTTGCCGTTCCTGGAGATCACAGCGCGGCAAGGCGCAGGCCTCTTCGAGGTGCACAACAATCCCGCGGAGGTTGCTCTCTGCCGGAAAGCTTGGAGGGGCTACTATTGATCGAATTTATCGGTAAGCCTGGGTCTGCAGCTTGCAGCATCCAGTTCTCTCCGCGGTCGGCCTACAAAGACGATCCCAGGTACACGCGATTTGAACGGGATCTGGTGTATGGCCATTACTGTCCGACCTGCGGCAATGTCGTGCAGGCCTGTTTCCTAACTGCAAAGCCGATTGACCTCTGGTTCTACGAAGAAACCAACGTCATCAGCACTGCAAACGACGAGAAGAAGTTCGGGAACGTCCTCAAGATTGTTCCCAACCAGGACTCGAAGTTTGGTTACAGCCAGTACACGTCCACCGTCCTCCGGACGGCAGGTGGAACGGCTCAACACCTGACCCTCAAGAACCACATCGTCAAGTACCACGGGATCAATGAGGCCACTCATACCTCCGATCGGTACTTTGAGCCAGGCGGCCACACCTGCGCCTACACGGGCCTCTTCAGTCTGCGGGAAGATCTTGCTCTCAAGGATCTGTGCATGCTGTGGAGATTCCCGGAAGGCCACGGCGACAACCTGAACGATTACAAGTTCACGAAGGTTGCCGAAGTGCTGGACCACTTCATCACCAATGATGGGGCCCATCTCAATGGCCTTTCGTTTCACGGAGTCAGGGCGCTTCCGGCCTATGGACAGGCGCCGCCAGTGCTTGTCTTTCCTCGAGACAAACTGACCGGCAACTATGCACCGTGGGGCCAGATCTCCACACTGATGAGCCGAGCTTTCAAGAAGGAGCAGAACGTATGAGCAGTTTTCGACAGCTCAAGGCGGGGACGATGAATGACAGAAAGTGTCTCGTCGACACCCTCAAGAAGATGGGCTACAACCCCGTCATCGGCAAGAACCAGACCGTCCGTGGCGATCAGAGCTATGACAACCGCAACGGCTACGACATCGTGCTGAAGAAGGAAGACACCAAGCTTCGCGGGGACATCGGGTTCCAGCGCGGCGACGATGGCTACTACACCGTCGGCATGGATTCGTACATCATCCGCCAGTTCACGCCCGAGCAGTTCGTCAAGAAGGTTCAGGGCGAGTACACGGTGGCCAAGGCACGGGCGACGGCAGAAACACTTGGCCTGAGCCTCATTGGCAAGCAGGAACTGGTTGTCGACGGCCGGCCGATTGTCCGTTACCAGTACGAGAAGGTGGGCGCTTAGGCGCCCCTCCTTTCCGAAAGGAAGTCATGTCCCTTTACCGGGAACGAAAGACCAAGATCAACGATGCGCGCGCTCTCGAAGAAGCTCTGAAGCAGAAGGGCTTCTCACCCTTGCGCCACAGCCAACCTGTGCCTTTGGAAGGCTACATGGGTGATAAACGCAAGGACACTGCGGAGATCATCATTCCACGCACGCAGGTTGGCCGCGCTTCGAATGACATTGGGTTCAAGCGGCAGGAAGATGGTTCGTTTGCGGCCATCATTAGCGACTTCGACAAGTCCCACGGCTACGGCGACGGTTGGCTCAAGGAGATTATCGGCCTTGCAACCGAAGCCAAGGCAATGCGAATTGTCCAGAAACTCGACCTGGAGCAGATCAGTCGTACGGAACTCCCGAACGGCAAGATCCGGCTCCAATTCACTCAGAGAGGGTAGCAATGCCACAGAAGATTGTCACCATTGACATCGACAAAGAGGCAGGCACGTTCTCCGTGGATACCGAAGGGTTCCACGGTCAGGGCTGCCAGGCCATTCACCAGGCTTTTGAATCCATGGGTACGGTCACCAAGGAAACCATCAAGCCTGAATTCTACGCTGGGCCCGGCAACGGAAACCGAGTCACGTCAGGACGGTAGCCATGCCCGAGCCACAGATGGTCCACGCATTGGTTCACCACCATCAGTACGGTGAAACGGTGTACCTCTACCGCGGAGCACCGGATCGTGACGCCAGGGAAATCGCCATCAAGCTCAAGGTTGATTTGGAACCTGAGAAGGGCGAATGGGTCGCCATTGATTCAGTCGACATCGCCAATATTCCCGAGCTGGACAACACTCCTGTCGAGTACGACGACGATGACGACGAAGACGAGGACGAGGCTTAAACATGGCAAGTTCCATCGTGATGATGGAGCAGGACGTAAGTGCGGAGGACATCGACCCTCGGAACATTCGGTGTCCTAACTGCAAGTCAACAACCTTTGTGCTCTACGGCAACAGCCAGGTGACCAGAACGGAAGCGTGGGAAAACGGAGTAGTCACCTTCACGGAGACCGATCCGAAGTCCCATGCTTTCGAGGTTGATTCCATCGAATGCCTGCACTGCATGACGCGCACACAGATCAAGACAACCGAGGTCATGACTTTAAAGCGGCAAACTTATCAGCTTCGCCAGGCGGTGATCGATCTTGGTGGTCCCGATCCGTTCGGGCTGGGCAAACCCTGGTAGTATTGCGACCGGGTGATTGGGTAAATGGTCGTGGCAATTGTGTCTCTTCGGAGCCTGATTGACTGCGATGCCATGGTTCACATATTCACGCGGTCTGGCACCAGGAGTAGCAATGTCAAACAATCGCTTTGTCGATCTTTCAAAGAAACGATTCGAACGTCTTGTCGTAACCGATATGCATGAGATTCATCGTTCTGCGAACGGTCACACTCGGCGATTCTGGCAGTGCGTCTGTGACTGCGGACAGACCTTGTGGGTCGCGGCCGCTGATTTGAATTCGGGCAACACCAAGAGTTGCGGTTGTTTGCCAAAGAAAAAGCCGGCTAAGTTTGTAGATCTGACGGGACAACGATTCGGAAGGCTTGTGGTCCAGAAAGAATATGAATGCCGCCGTGCATCCGGAAGGGTGAGAACCTTCTGGCGATGTCTTTGCGATTGCGGGAATGAAATCTGGGCTCAGGTAAATACTTTGACCAGCGGACACACCCGCAGTTGCAAATGTCTCTGGGACAGTACCCTGCCTTATGGTAACGCTGATTTCAATGCAAGATGGAACAGCTACCGGGCAGGTGCCCGTAGACGGAAGATCGCGTGGTCTCTGACCAGGGATGAATTCCAGACAATCGGAAGTGGTCCTTGCCACTACTGTGGCGACGCCGCAATAGAACGTAAGATCCGTTCTTGCTTGAATGGTGGGTCTGTGTTTAACGGCATCGACAGAATCGACAGCACCGGTCCTTACCGTAGTGACAATTGTGTTCCGTGCTGTTCTCGTTGCAACCGTCTCAAAGGTGATCTTCCATACGATGAGTTCATTGCATGGTGCAAACTGATCGCAGAAAGGTTTACAAATCACAATGCTTATTCACTCGAGAATTGCTCGAAGTGAGGCGAATGGACCTGGTGATCGCTGTGTTGTTTGGACAGCTGGATGCACCTTGAAATGTTCTGGATGCTGGAACTCCGAGACCCATCCTTTTGTCAAAGACAAGGACATGCTCATCAGCGAACTCGCCGACTGGATTCTCAACCAGAATGTGGAAGGTGTGACGTTCTCCGGGGGTGAGCCCTTCCAACAAGCGCCGGCCTTGGAGCTGCTTATCAGCTTCATAAAAGAACGTCGGCCGGAACTGTCTATCGGTTCCTTCACGGGATACACCCTGCAGGAGCTGCGGGATGGCAAGTTCAACTGGTGGCACCCGGAACTCCGCACTATGATTCCCGGCGACGCCAAACTGTCCAACTCCATTCTCAAGCAGATGGACTTCATCATCGCCGGCCGCTACAACCAGTTGCAGCGTTGCGACGACAAACCGCTTTGTGGTTCGCGGAACCAGGAAGTTCACTTCCTGTCCTCGCGGTATAACCCCAAGGATCTTCACGCCAACATCGTCGAGATGGTTGTTGACCCGGAAGCAGGGCTGGTGCAAATCACCGGCTTTCCTGACTCTCTGACCGCCATCGACGGCAAAGAAGGGTGCGAAGACTACTCCCACAAAGACGAAGGCCCTGACGATCAGATGCTGGCCTGCGCCTAACGAGGAACTATGGATTTCATTGATCGCTCTCTGGTGATCGTGGACCTGGGAACAACAGGTCTCGACCCACTCGTACACGAAGTCATCGACATCGGTGCCGTTCGTGTGGACCAGGCCAGCCTGGACATCGAAGCCACTTTCAGTGCCAAGCTTCGGCCATGCCACATTGAGCAGCAGCCCGATCCAAAAGCGTTGGAGGTCAACGGCTATGCCCCTGAAGCTTGGAAGAACGCCGTAGATCAATTTGACGGCTGGCGCTCGTTCTTCTTCTTTGCACGACAGGGTGTGTTCTGTTCCTACAGAAATGACTTCGATTGGAGCTTCACCGAGGAAGCTCTTCGCCTCTACTGGCCGAAGACTGGGGATCGGGACAAGGACCGCTTTGGTCCATTCGATCGCCATCTGATTGACATTCCCAGCATCGCCTGGGGCGTCCTTGGCCCGCTGCCTAAGATCGGCAAAAACCCGGTTGCTATTCATCTCGGCATCGGGGAAGAGAAGAAGCCTCATGGCGGGCTGAATGGCGCATTGCACGCTTTGGAAGTTCTTCGGAGCCTGCGTGCCCGGAGGAACTTCTATGCCAAAGCAGCGTAGATTCCACGAGTACCGGGTTGAATTCTCCGGTGTGGCCGAGGTTCCATTCACGGCCTTCAAGAATCAGGTTGCAGACAATGCAGAGGAAGCAGTTCGGCTCTTCAAGAAGGAACTGAAGGCTGCTCCTCTGGATGCTCTCGATCCTCGAATCTCCACCGGCCGGCTGAAGATCAAAAAGCTTCGTCTTGAAGTGATCGTTCCACCCAAACAAGACTGAGAGGTTGTATGGCTCGAGGTCCAGAGGACCTGTTCGAGATCGCTCTCGACGTTGAAGCCCGTGTGTCCCTTGACATGGAACGTATTGAGAGCGATCCCGTTTATCGGCAGTGCATCACGATTGAACCCGACTCGGCTTTGGCCCTGCAGGCGTACATCGAGCACTATGTCGCGCGCGATCGGTTCCTTCGGGATGTTCCTTCAACGAATGGCCCCGGACGATTCACAGTAGTCTGTATTCACGACCACAACAAGGAACTGTAAATGGCATCATCCCAAGTCATTGATCTTTCAGGAAGACGGTTTGGCAAACTTGTTGTTCAACCTGAACATGAAAACAGAACTGTATCCGGCAGAACAGCAATGTACTGGCGATGCATCTGTGATTGTGGAACAGAACTTTGGCTTCCTCGAAAGAAGCTCACGAGCGGTCATCGCCAAAGCTGTAAGTGTCAATGGGGAACTCCCTTGGAATATGGTGAAGCCGATTTTAATGCCCGTTGGAAAGACTATCGAACAAGTGCTACGAAGCGTGGCATCAAGTGGATGCTTACCCAAGAGGAGTTTCGTGCTGTAGGTATTCAGCCTTGTCATTACTGCGGTGAAGCTGCCGTTGAACGCAAGCCTTCTAAGAAGTTCAATGGAGGGTTTGTATTTAATGGCATCGACAGAATTGACAGTTCGGGTCCGTATCAACGAGATAACTGTGTGTCGTGTTGTACTCGATGCAACCGCATGAAGAGCGATCTGTCTTATGAAGAGTTTGTTTCAACCTGTAAGAAGGTTGCAGAAAGGTTTGCAATAAACAATGCCTCCCAAAGCAACAGTTAAAAGCCCTCGGGTAGTGCAACGCGGCGTGCCTGACTTTGTCAGGCTCATCACGGATGACTACCAGGCGCAGATTTCCCACGTTTTCATCCTGCACGGCAACATCTACGACTTCGTAGATAATGCCGGCAATGACCTGCCGATCAGGAAGGTGTTGGCCTCCTGTTACGACGACAACATCCAGAAGAGTCTCAATCCGAATGCAGTCTCGGACAACAAGGAAGCCGGCATTCAGTCGGTCCGGCGTGTATCGCAGAAGACTCGCATTATGGCCTTCTACAACACGTCCACTGGCCTGGATTTTCCCGATCCGAAGAGCAAGACGATGTGGATCGAGACCTTCAAGCAGGTGCTTGGCGAAGACGTGATCGAAGACATGGGCAAGACCTACTTCGAGCCCAAAAGTCCGGAAGCAGCAATGAAGCTGCTCAATGACTGGTTCGCTATCTCGAAGAAGATCCTGACCGACAACAAGATCAAGCTCACACAGGACCAGGCTTTGCAGCGGGAGCTGTGTCTGACCCTGGTGTTCACTGATTCCGACAGCCTATTCCCGCGCGGCGACATCGCCAACCTGGGATGCGACCGTGGCGCCATTGTGAACATCCGGAACTGGGCCCAGGACAAAGCGATTGGAGACCGGAATCGGATCATCTTGATGACCCGGCACCTGTCCGATATTCATGAGTCGATCCGCGGCGAGCTGGCTGTCAGCCATATCGTCCGGAAGCCTAACCTGCAGGACCGGTTGGAATGGCTCAACAACTTCGAGACCAACATCAAGAACCGGGTTGTAAAGGACGGTGCGCTGACCATCGGCGAGAACACCAATGTAACCGGGATCGACCTGGCCTGTGATTTCAGCATTCAGGAGTTTGCTCTTCAGTCGGCGGGAATGAATCGGCGCCAGATCAAGGACGTCATCCTGAACTCCTGGCGCAACCAGGTGCCGGTGGACTTTCCATTGGTTCAGGAACGCAAGAAGCGCGCGCTTGAGGACGAGTACGGCGGCATGATCGACATCAAGGAGCCGTCTTTCGGCTTTGAGTTGATCGGAGGCCATGACCATTTCAAGGACTTTTGCCAGTGGAAGATCATCAAGCCGCTTCGGTCGGGGAACAAGAAGCTCTGCGCCCGCGGCGCCCTGATGACTGGGCCGCCCGGGACCGGCAAGACGATGGCTGCCTGGGCTCTGGCCAAAGAGGCAGGCGTCAACTTCATCATTGTTGACTTCGGCAAGGTCTTCGGTGGTCTGGTTGGGGAGACGGAATCCAATACTCGCAAGCTGATCGAAGCGATCGAAGCTGCCGCCCCGTGCGTGGTCTTCGGCGACGAACTGGATTCGGTGTTCTCCAGCGGACGACAGTCGGCAGGCGACTCGGGCACCTCAGCTCGTGTCTTCAACTCATTGATGACCTGGCTGTCGGACCCCGGCCGCGTCGGCAAGGTCGTGTTCCTGGCGGCGACCAACCGCCCCGAACTGCTGGATGCTGCGTTGATCCGCGCAGGACGTATGGACGTCAAGATCCCGATGCTTCCGCCTGCCAAGGGGGATGCCAAGGGGCGCTGGGCCATCCTGAAGTCGCAGACCCACAAGCACAAGATTGTCCTGGCCGATGATCTGATTGCTTCCAAGAATAACCCGCAAGCTGGCCTTGGCCGGCTGCTCTATGACCCGAAGCGGATCTGGACGGGCGCCGAGATGGAGCAGCTCCTTCAGGCAGCCTTCGATGAAACGATCAGGGCCGAGCGCAAGGCAGACGAGAAGGATGATCTGCGGGTTTTTCTCGCGGACTGGGATGCAGCCTTCGACAACATCATCCCCAACACCGATGAGGTGGAGCGGATGACGAATCTGGCGCTGCTCTACGTCGACAACCTTCGCTATGTGCCGGCTGAATGGCGCGAAGCCGCGAGGGACAAGAAGAACCTCAGGGAAGTCTGCGGGTTGGACAAGTAACCGGACGGGTGCCAGGGCATTGCTTTGGTACCTAACCGAACTAACAGTAAGGTGGCAACATGGGAACGTTCAATGTGTTTTCGTATCTTGACCCTGCATTGGTCAAGGAAGAGATGGGAGATCCCTATGCTTCCAAGACGCCGGCTGTGTGGCCGTCGGAGGCTTCGGCCGATCGTGTGGACAAGACTCTCTTCAATATCGTCGGGAAGTGCCACCGTGCATCCTTCATGCGAATGATGGGCTTCTCAGTCACCAACCCTGCCGATGCCACCGGCGCCTGGAAGTGGCTCATGGGCCGCGCAATTGAGTCGGGCCTGACCGACCAGGCCAAGCTGGCGGGAATCTATGCGGCCAACGGTGTGAAGCACTTCATCCGGGACATTACCTTGTCTCTGGAGTTCGATGTGATCGCCGTCGATCCGGTAGACAAGCGTGGTTGGATTCTGGAGTGCAAGTCGTACTCCGGCTACTACGCGAAGAAGGAGATCGAGACGATGAACAAGCCCAAGCTTGAGAATCTGATCCAAATCTGCCTTTATATCCTCGAAGCCCGCACCGGAAAACGCCTGAAAGCCATGATCCAGAAGTCGCTCGACGAGCGCAAGGTCCTGGACAAGAAGGTCCGTGACTTCAAGAAGAACGGCGAAGTGTTCGAGCATCGCAACCGCTCCGAGGTCGACAAGAAGATGGTCAAGAGCATGAGCGATGGTCCGATCGGCGGGAAGCTGCTGTACGTGGACCGCGACTCGGCAAGCCGCAAGGAATTCACCATCGAGATTTACCAGGACTTCGACGGCTTCCACTATCCGCAGGTGGATGGTGTGCCGTTCAAGATCTTCACGATGGAATCGGTCTACTCCCGGTACAAGACCCAGCAGGGCTACTGGTTCCGCGCGCGGGCTCAAGGCGCTCAGAACCTGGCACAGAAGGGTATCCTTCCGCCGCCGTCTCTGAAGCTGGTTTTGTGTGCTCAGGATGTGGTTGACGGTAACGGCTTCGTTCAGAAGACGCGGGAAGACCTGATCGCTGAAAGCAACTACCTGACGCTGCTGGAAGATGAAGTCCGTCTTTTGCCTTCCTCGTTCTGGCCGCCGGCCGAATACGAATGGTCCTATTCGCCGGTTCGTGTCGAGCTGCTGTTCGAGCATGGCGCCATCGGCAAGACCAAGTACAACGATTACAAGAAGGACAAGATCAAGCGCCTCGGTGACTGGCAATGCAGCTACTGTTCGGTTGCTGGTCATTGCCTTAAAGAAGCGCGCCCAGAGTTGCAGTATCTGATCACCGATCTGCAGGGGCTTCTGTCGGACACCAGCGCGGAGGTGGAGATTGGCTAACGCCGAGTTTCCCAAACCAACCGTCATGCCTGTCAGTCGGGTCCAGCAGATTCTGGCTCTCACCAAAGAGTCCGAACTGATGGCGGAGATGGCCAAGTTTGAGGATGCGATCTATGAGGCAGGAGACCCGCTGTTGCGGCTTCTGCGTCTGGATGTCCGGTCCAATGATGTGGCCAACCTGCTGGACCACATGACTTCGGTGGAACGCTGGAGGGAACGGACCACACGCTGGTTTGGCTTGGCCACCTGCTTCGTCTCGCACTGCAAGAGCGATCACTTCATTGTCAAGCGCGAGAAGGGCATCTCTGACTTCGACCGCGAGGCCTATCAGAAGCGTCTCCTGGCTGGTTTCCTCGGCCTGGAGACATGGCTCGAAGGCCTGGTCAAGTCTGTGGACAGCCGGGTCAACCTCTGCAAGAAACTCCTCGGGATCGAGGAAGGAACCAACAACTAGGAGCACTATGCCACCGCGGAAGAAGAAGGAAGAGAAGGAGCCCGTCGGCATCAATGATGCGTTCGAGGCCCAGCTTGCTACGCTGGGTCTTGGCGACGCCTTGAAGCTGGCGGACGAATACGACAACGACGTCGTGTGCGTCACGACCGGATTTCCCGGCCTGGATCATGCGATCGACGATCGTGGCATCAACTGTGGGCTTCCCAAATGCCGCCATTCGGAGATCTATTCGAAGAAGGAGCATGCCGGCAAGACCAGTCTCGCTCTGGCCATCGGTGTGACCTGGCAGTTGCTGGGTCTTCGCGTGGGAATCCTCGACATCGAAGGCAGCATGACCGCTGCGTATCTGAAGCAGCTGGGATTCATCACCGACAAGGCCGAAGCCGAAGCCAAGGACCTTTATGCTGTTCGTCTGGTGCAGGTGAAAGTCAAGGCGGAAGACTGCGAGACCGAGATGGTCTATGTGGAAGCTGTGCTTGACCTCATTGCCAAGGCAGCCAACGTGTTCGATCTCTTGATTGTCGATTCGGTGGATGCATTGGTCTCTGAAGCCGACGCAGCCAAGACCACGAGCGATAACGATCTGGTCGGCGGCATCTCGAAGAAGATGAGGGGCTTTTTCCGCAAGAACACCACCCGCCGTTCACATGTTTGCTGGCTGAATCATGCAAACAAATCCATCGGCGGAACGATGGTGAGCTACTCGACATCTGGCGGTAAGTCAGTGCCTCGATACAGCTCATTGCGCTTCGAATTGGAAGTGATCGGCAAGCTGGCGGAGGGCGACAAAGATCCATACGGGTTCATCACTCGTGTGAAGTTGGTCAAGGACCGGCTCGGCGCCAACTGGCGCTACACCGATCTCTATTACATCTTCGGTGAAGGGTTCTCCAAGGAGTACGACTATTTCAAGCAGGCGCTTCGTGTCGGCATCATCACCAAGTTCGGCGGATGGTTCTACATCCTCGGCGAGGGCAAGAATGTCGATGAGCGGAAGAAGAGCGCCCCTTGGAAGTGTCAGGGCGAACTGGGTTCCTATCGTGATTTGATTGGTGAGCACCGTTCCATCTTCGACGGAATCAAGCAACTGATCGATGGCGAGGATGTAATACCTGAAGTAGGTGTCGAGCATGGAGACGAGGCGGCGGCGGCAGTAGCTGAGGCTGAGGAGTTCCAAGAAGCTGAGGCGGCCTAGTCAATGCCCGTTGCTGAGTCGTGTGAGTTTGGCGCCAACCGGTGCAAGAACTCGGACACCCTTGTTGGGCCGGTACGAGGCAAATGCTGCCTCTGCCGGCTCGCTCCGGGTAATGAGGACTCGGGATTGGAACGCTGCTACTGGATTGCCCTTACCGGCAGCAAGCAGCGCACCCATCCTGTGCTGGAACACGAGAAGGCGCTCGCCCGAATGCAGAAGTCTCGGGACGCACAGCAGACCCGGCTAAAGAAGGACCGCGGCAAGAAGAAGGTTCTGCAACGAGCTGAGGCTGCTGAGCAAGCAACCGGGAAGCATCTCAACATTACCGCCACCAAGAACTCTGGCCGCTCGAATAAGGACGGCGATCATGTCGCGGCCGGCTTCATCACCCTCGATACAAAGTTCCAGTCCCTAAGAGAAAACCCGGTAGTGCTGCTGTCTGAACTGACGAAGGTCAGGCAGGATGCGACTCGGGCCAAGATGTCCATTGGCGGATTGGTGCTGAGAAATCAGCATGGCGTCGGGGTAGTGGTTTTCGATGAGACGGATTTCGCTCGCGTACTCGGCTATCTCACGGAGAAAGACTCATGACCAGTAGTAGACAGGCCCTCGATCAGGTAATCGCGCAGATCAAAGAGCCGATGTACATTACGGAATACCTGACTGCTTGCGGTTACGACACCGGCAAGAGGTTCTCTTGCCCCAACCCGGACCATCCGGATAAGCACCCTTCAGCAGGTCTCATCCGGTCCAGCAACCGGGGCTACTGCTTCTCGTGTCAGACTTCCTTCGACATCTTCGATCTCTGTGTCTGGTTGGAGGGTCGTCCTTCGTCCGGCCCGGGCTGGGTGACCGAGACGGTCAAGTACCTGGCCGATCGATTCAACATTCCGTTTGAAGCGCCCGATCTGACGACGGAAGAGCTGCGGGAGATGGAAGTCATCACCGCCTACTCGCACGCCTACCAAATCGTTCGGCATGTCAAGGACAATGAGCTTCCTCCCATCGTCCTGAACAAAGTCCACGAGTTGCGTTGGGATCAAAGCCTTCGCTACAAGATGGGCATTGGCACCGTGAAGTCCTACGATGACTATCTGCACCGGATGACGGTGCAGTACAAGCACTCGCTGGATCTGCTGCAAAGTTGCGACCTTGCAGACAGCCGGGAGCACCACAACGCCAGCCGAATCTTCAGCCCGGAATCCCTGATCTACACCATCCGGGATGTCAATGGCTCGCCCATTGGTTTCTCGGCGCGCGACCTGCTGTTCATTGAGCACCAGGCCGACTTCGATGCCGGCAAGACCAAACGGGAGGCCAAGAAGTACGTCCACACCCGTGAGGAAGGCACGCTGTTCAATAAGCGGAATCTGCTCTACAACCTGGATCTGGCCAAGAAGTTCGATGGCCCAATCACGGTGGTAGAGGGAAACCCTGATTGTGTGACCCTGTATGCCGGTGGTGAACTGGGGACAGTCGCCACCTGCGGCACGGCCTTCACCCGCGAGCACCTGGAGCTTCTGCTGTCGCTTGGCAAGCGGCACATCATTGTCGGGATGGACAACGACAAGGCCGGCAAGAAGGGTGTGGAGCGGGTCGTCAAGCTGGTCGAAGAGGTCAGTGGCAGTGTGGGCACCCGGTTGGAGGTCATCACCACTCCCGATGGCGTCAAAGATCCGGATGAGTACATTCGCCGGTTCGAAACCCTGGAGAAAGGAACTGACGCCTGGCGCAAACTGGAACGTCTGGACATGTTTACCTGGAGCCTGAAGTGCAGACGGGAAGCCGGAGAAGATCCGTTTACCATCTGCGAGTCGACGATCCCGCTGATTATCAATGAGCCGTCGAACATTCTGAGGATGCGTCAGGCCCGGCAATTGGCCCACTGGACCAACACCAACGAAGACTTCGTGATGAAGGAAGTCCTCCGTCTGATGGACAAGGAGGATGCCAGGCTGGACGAGGAACGGTCGCTGATCGGCGATACCGTTGCCAAGAAGCTCCGCCAGGACCCGGCTCACATTGAGGCCCACCTCGCAGCCGCCACGGCGCAGCTTGAGACCCTCAGCAAGAAGAAGATCGGCTACAACCCGGAATCGGTGCTGAAAACCATCGACGTTCTCTTCGATCAGAAGGAGCGAAATATCACTGAGTACGAGTTGCGGACGGGATACCCGATCTTCGACAAGATGTTCGGTGGCATCCCGCGGTATGGCTCCATGCTTTGCTATCCGGGCAAGCCTCACCATGGCAAGTCGATTGTCCTCGACAACCAGATCATCGGGCTGCTTGAGAACAATGAAGACCTGATCATGCTTCTGCACACGGTCGACGATTCGATGAATGATCGCATCAACCGCCTGCTGGGTGCCTATACAGGGATGCCAAGCGACTGTTTCCGCCGGCCGGGTTACTACATGAACCACCCGGAGGGCCAGGAGCTTGCACCTGAGGACTTCCACGAACGCTATCACGCCGCCAAGGCCTGGTATCGCAAGATGCATGAGGATGAGCGCCTGATCGTTGTCGATCCCTCGATCTTGCCTTCTGATCTGGGCTGTCTGAAGTCGTGGGTTCAGGATCTGCGGAAGAAGTTTCCCGATCACGCACTGTTGGTGGTCGGAGACAACTTCCACCTGTACAGCCTGGTCACCAATGAGACAGGCGAGGGTTATATCCGTGCCATGTCTCGCTTCATCAACGAGGAGATCGTTGCAGCCAATCGCACGACTGCCTTGTTCACGATGGAGATTCCGAAGGAGCAGTTGCGCCCGGGTTCTCGCCCGACGTATCTGAACCTGAAGGGATCGGCTGGCCTCTCTTTCGATGCCAAGGCCAACTGCGGAGTCTACAACCAGCTTCAGGACTGGTGTGACGTTCCCAGCAACGTTGACGTCTGGTGGGAGTCTTCCGAATGGATGGAAACGGTCACGAACCCTGATGGGGTTCAAGCTCGGGTTGCCATCAGGAAGCCGATCATCGAAGTCATCATCGACAAGAACAAGATCACCGGCACGAAGGGAACGATCTTCTACCGGCTGGAGGACAAGTCTGGCCAGATGATCGAATGTTCCGACCGGGAACAGCAGCAATACCGTACCAGGCTGGTCGAAGCAGCGGCTACCAGGGACAAGGCTGACAAGTCGGCACGAGGCACTCTGGCAGGCTCCAGGGCTGCGTACAGGTCCAAGCTGTGAGTCTACTAACCGTTAGGCAGGTCCGGCCTGACCTGCCTGGCACAACGAAGTGAAGAGGAGCATCAATGAGCACACGGAACTACAAGGTTGAGTTCGATCCCACCTTCTTCGGTGGGACCTATACGGGACACGGTAACCATGCCCTTATTCCCGAACAGTTGGTCGAGGAAGTCGGCATGTCCGCGGCGTTCCTAAAGACCACCGGGCACAACCCGGCCAATATCGTTCACTTTGCTGAAGACCTTCGGTTCGATTCCAAGGGCTTGCTTTGCAATGATGAACCCGCCATCGACACCTCAACGGATTCGACAGTTGAGCTGGCGGCCGAGGGAACTGTTCAGATCCCGGCGGATGAATCGATCCAATTCCCGGAGCCAACCGTGATCGAGATTGGTGAACAGCCGGTTCAGATCGAGACCGAGAGTCAGGACGTGCCAAGGCTGTCCAAGCGCAAGTACGCGGCATGACAACACTGACTGAGCGGGAAATCGAACTGCATCTGAAATGCCCAATGTTCGGCGTAGGGCTGCACCAGCCTGCTCCGTTCGAATGTGCCCAGAAGCTGTTGCGCTGGGCCGTCCTGGATGCTTTCAAGGGCAGGCTTGTGCCTGTAACCACCTTGCGTGGCAAGTTTGAAAGCATCTGGAACGGGCACACGGCAGGATGGGCTCCCGATCATCAGCAGGCTTACTATGCAGGGCTTCGTGCCGGCAATACGGCCGCCAGGAAGACGTATCTATTCCTTCAGCATTACGAAGTGCTGAAGCCGGTCGAGGCGTACAGCGTCGAATGTGCGGGCGACTGCATTGAAGGCGAGTACGCCGTGGTGCTTCGGCGCCATGACCGGCGCACAGACGAGCGACCGATGATCCTGCAGGCCCACGAATGGCGGCCGGCATATTGCCAGCAGCCAGGCGCGATCGAGCTGATCCGATATGTGCATCTGATGGCCTCAACCGATTACACAGTTCCGGGGGTTTATCACCTGCCGTTGTTCCGCGGCGAACCCTGGAAGATGAAGAACTTCGACCTGCCTTTGGTACGCAAGGCAGTCACTTCCATACTGGACGCTGTTCGGAATACCGGCCATCCGGTGCCCGGTTCTCACTGTGAGGACTGCGTCGGCAAGCCCTGCAGGAGTCTCGCTCATGCCTGAAACGCTGCCCGTCTTTATGAAGGGCGAACGCAAGCCGATCAACTGCTTTCGGGATGCCGAAGGCTTTCTCGTCATCGACGCGGTGATTGGAGATGACGATCTTACTGTGGTCAGTCCTGACTCTGGTGAGGAACGGTTCCGCATCACAGACGGTGAAGTGATAGACCTTCGTCCACATGAGCATGAGTGGGCCATCGATCACAGCCTTTGCACGGTCTGCAACAAGAGCAAACAACAGATCAACGAGGAACAAGATGAATAGACCCACCCAACCGCAGTCCAGTAGGCTGCGCGTTCAAGCTGCGACCAGTGCGGTCAATGCTCCCATCGAATGCCCTTCTTGTGGATCGATCTTCTTTATCGAGGCGCAGGCCGGCATGTACACCACCTCCGGTGCCGGCTATCGCAATGTGAATCAGGCGCCTCAGAAGGTGTACCTGTGCCCGTGCGGCGAGATCATGATCCCGTCCAACTATAGCTCCGGCGTGCCGGCGGGTTCCGAACGCGACCTGTTTGTCCAGTCTCTGAAGCTGGCGATCGCGCGCAGGAACAGCACTACTCTCGATCAGATCGCGCAAGGCACAGTCAGTCTGGCCGAGCACAACAGGTTGAAGGCCCAGTTCGAAGAGCTGGCTACGCGCTTCAATACCTGGGCGGCCGGAGGCGAAGTGCCCGAACCTGTTGAGCTGGCGACCAGTGGCGAAGAGGAAGCTCCCGAAGAGGAGCAGGCCTCTGAGCCTGCGGCACGCATTACGATGCGCGAACTCGGCGCGGCCCCTCTGATTGCCACAGGCACACGCGGCCGGTCGGCTGCGGCGGCGGTGCAGTCCACGGGCGATCACAAGGAGATCACGTCCACACCCGCCACCATCTACACCGGCGGCGCCAGAGAGCGCATGAAGCGTCAAGGGGGCCAGTAACGTGCCCAAACGTCAACTTGCTTCCCGGTCAGTGAATGTTGAGTTCCTGACCGGACTGGAACTTGTCAGTACGAAGATCTTTCCATTGCCGGGTGGTGTTGGCCGTCGTCAGAACCCGACTGCCTATGATCCCCGTCTGACCCATTTGTCGGGCCTGACTCCCGTGGGTGATGAGGTCGTGTACTACGAGCACATCGCAACCGTGCGACACAAAGCGACCAACAAGTTCTTCGTGGCCTTCAAGGAAACGATGGATGCGTTTCTCGCGCGCTCGACTGATCTTCAGAAATATCCCGAGTGGCTGATGAAGCAACCCAACAAGCAGGCTGAGCGGGAGATCCATATCTATCTGGTCACGCGCACTCCCCAGAGCGTGTCGATCATGAGGAGCCATGAAGATTGGCTGGCTCATATCGCGGATGTCGGAACCTTCGACACCCTGGCCTACTTCCTGGCTCAGAACAATGTCATCGATGAGAAGGCCCTGGCCACTCTTCGATAGCAAGGGGAAGCATGGCCGGACCAGTCAGTATCGAACGCCGTTCAGCGGCCATGAAGATGGTGCTCACGCACCTTCGGATGCCCACCAGCGATGTTGCACGATTCGAAGTCACTTTCACGGGCAACAGCGATTGCTTTGTTGCCCGTATTGACTTTCCCGCACACTACGGCGGCGGCTACCAGATCTTTGAGGGCATTCTGGGATACAAGGTGTCACCCAGTTCCTCAGTAATGGGTAAGAACCGGGTGACACCGAGGTTCCCTTTGCGCTCAACCATCCCACCGCAGACGGCGGAAGACCTCAGGGAAGAAGAGAGGCAGCTTCGGATGCGTCTCGACTATGGCGAAACCTTCAACAACGACAGGGTGAGCTGATGCCTCCAACAGAAGATTTGAGCCCGTCAGTTGGAATGGAGGTCACAGCCACGGATGTTCCATACGGAAGTTCGTACACCAACGGGCATCTTTATGGTGCTCATGCCATGGGAAATATCCTTTCGGGCGACCTTCAGAATCCTGACAGTGCTCCCTTGGCCGAGGCCTTCGATCCGCGAACTGGAACAACCTACCATGGCTTTCGCTTTCCGGGAAACGTAGTTCAAGATCCACGCATTCCGGTTGGCACCATCGCCATGCTCAACAGCAACTGCCACATGGTGCTCATGGCGCCTGACGGTCGAACCGTGGAATGCGATGTCAGAGATGTGATGCTCAACGTCGATCCAGCTCGTGCCATGAGTGAGCGGATAGCTCTCAAGGCAGGGGAGTTTGGCAGTGGCACGATCCGAGGAACGATGCGGATGTCTCCGGAATCGCACAAGGGGCTGATGCGGGTATTCGGATTTGCAGATGAGCCGAAACCGGTGATCGTACCGGAAGAGGATCTATTCGAAGACAGGACCTGGTAATGAAAGGAATCATCCTCCAATGGCCAAAACGACTCGCAAGACGTCGAGCTCCTCGAAAGCCCGTTTTCCGGTGCCCCCTATTAAGGCACCTGCACGCAATGTCAAAGGGATTGGAAAGCTCGGTCTCTTCGAAGGCGGCCTGACCCCCACGGTTATCAACCCCAAGTATGGTCCGAACGGCGGAAAGCTTGACGGCCAGATCCTTGGCAGACAGAGGTAGCTCTCATGGCAGGCCTGTGGTTCAAACCCGTTTGTGACGATTTGCTGGGAAAGATCCACCGCTGGTGGGTCAACTACGAGCGTGGGGAAATCTTCTCCACGCGCGAGTGGCTTGACCGAGAGGGCAACAAGGTCGACAAGCCCACCCGCTATGCCTACAGGATTCCCTTCCGGCCTTTGGAGATCCAGCACCTGGTTTCAATTCTCGAAGCCCTGGCGCCGGCGAATTCTCTGACCAAGGACATGAAGGAACTTCATGAAAGCATGAAGCACCGCTTCATCAATCTGAACCTGAAGAACCGGCCGCGCCTGCTGCCCACTGGTGAGTGGATGGTCACCTTGGCCTGGTACAAGGCAGACATCGAAGAGGTTCTCACGCTTTTGCTGGAAGCAAAATCCGGCAAGTCGCAGACGATTGAGTCCCTGGCCGAACGACAGAAAGAACAAGGGAAGGAGCTCTTTGAGGTATAGCCATGGCCAGCAAGCGTTGTATACGGCGCCGGCGGGAGCGTGTGAGTCGCACGGTGTGCCGCTCCCAGCGACTCCGCATTGAGCGGTGCTGTTTGAACAAGCAGCCCTTTGACACCTTTGATCAGGCGGAAGGCGAGATGCTCAGCCTGATGGGTGCCTCCTATTACGATGGCGAGGACTTGAACGTCTACCTCTGTCCAGTCACCGGAAACCACTACCACTTCGGCCATGTGCCGAGCCAGCTCCGCAGGTAAATCATGACTCCCAATGCACCCAAAGTTAGAGTGCCCAAGTTGAAGATCCCGAAGATCGCCGGACTGCCCAAGCCGGCCAGCACAGCTCTGACCGAAACACGCCTGACCCCTCCGGACTACATCCTGGGCCTCGACATGTCTCTCGAACACACCGGATGGTGTCTGTACAACGTCAAGACTGGAGTCCGTCAGGAGCGGGTCTTGGAGCCCAATCCGACCAAGTCCAAGAAGGTGACCCCGGTCCTGGGCATGCGCCGTCTGGTCTGGCTGCGGGAACGGGTGACCAACCTGGCCATGTGGGGCGCGCCTGAGCGGCCGACAGAAGGTGAACGGATCTCGTGCCTGGTGATGATCGAGGGCTATGCCTTCGGCGCCAAGGGGTCGAGCGGCATCAGCCTGGGCGAGCTGGGCGGGGTTACCCGCGTGGCGCTGTATGACTTGAATGTTCCGTTCATCGAGATCCCGCCAACGCAGGCAAAGAAGTTTGTCACGGGCCGCGGCAATGCCAAGAAGGAGCATATGCTCATGGAGACTCTTGATCGGTGGGGAGTCAAGTTTCTCGATGACAACATTTGTGATGCGTTCGGTCTTGTTCAGCTTGGCCGTGCTATCACGAATACCTACGACAAACCGCTTTTGGTCTTCCAGAAAGAAGTGGTATCAGATGTCGTGAAGACTTGGATGAAGGAGCATTCTGATGGCACACGTACGAGCGCGTGATCTGGTAGGGCAAAGGTATTTCCGTCTCGTTATAGCCGAAAGGTTTCCCAATCATGGTCATTCGACCAAATGGAAGGCCATTTGTGATTGCGGGACAGAGATAGAAATACTTGGCTGTAATTGGGGCAAGAAGATCAAGAGTTGCGGCTGTCTTCAGAAGGAAACGAAGAATGATCCTAAGCCTGATACGGCTCTTCCTTCTGGTGAAGCTGCCAGACGACAGATCGTGAACTCTTATGTTGGTAATGCACGATCCCGTGCTATTGAGTTCAATCTGACTTACGAGCAGGTTACGATTCTCTTTCAAGGAAACTGTCACTATTGCGGCAGTGCTCCTTCATCGGTTCGTAAAGGCCGATTTGGATATGGAGACTACATTTACAACGGCATTGATCGTATAGATAGCTCGCTTTCATACAACTGGAACAATGTGGTTTCTTGTTGTTGGAGGTGTAATCGGGCTAAGTCCAATAGTTCTTACGAACAGTTCATGACATGGATAGCAGGATTGACTGCTTACCGAGTCCAACATCACCCGGCTGCAGCAGAATAAGCTAATTGGCGCACAGTGCAATCAGCTTGTCTTCGCACGGCCCCAACCGAAACCGGAGGCACCATGAAGTACCACGTCTCTTACATCGAAGACCCGTCGCAGGACGTTGACATTGAAGCCGACGACCTGAACCTCGGCGAGCAAACTGTGAGCTTCTACAAAGATCCGAAGGGCACCAGCTTCGTCAAGACGATTGCCATTCTGACGCTCGTTCCGGGCATGAAGATCATCGGCGACGACAAGGTCGTTCTGGCCGAAGAACTGCCCATCGCTGCCTAGCTTTGGTAGTACCGGACCCACCATCAACAATTCAGAAGTACGAGGAACAGATCCATGGCAACACTCGCAATTGAACAGATGCAGTTTCCATTCATGCCTCCGCCGGCGCCGCTGCCGACTGAGCTGCACAACCTCAAAGTGAACCGTCTTGAGCCGGGGCAGTTGGGCAACACCATCCGCCGCGGCGACAAGTGGGCCAACGTTCCCAGGGGACATGATCTTCTTCTGACCCAGGGACTGGATCACAAGATTGTCGGCCACGGCCGCGTGGAAAAGGTCTGGACAGGCCCGTTCAACGAGGTTCCGGCCACCGTGCTCGATCGGAACCACTCCGGCAGCCAGAGCTACTCCAGCGTCCTGCTCGCCATGCGCGACGCCTACGGCGCGGACTTCTCGGAAGATGAGATCGTCGTCTTCCTCGATTACAAACGCATCAGCTAACTATCGAGTACGGGCCTTTCTCCGTGTGGGGACACTTTGAGGGGCTTCCGTGTCGAGATCGTATACTCTGTCAGCAACACATTATGCAGCGGGCTGGGTTGTGCCCGATGATGACAACTTCAACGTTCGGACTGAGGTCAACGATCTCGCCATTCGTTACGCCAAGCTGCCAGACGGGCCCGATAAAGAAGCGGCCTTTCTGAAGCTGGTGGAGTGTTTCCACGGCTATCTGATCAAGTACACCAACATGGTGATTCGTGGTCAGCTGCCGAACCCAGCATCCCGGGTCGGCAAGGACGCCGCAGAGATGCTGAAGAAGTTGCTGCCGCGGGGATCCAACCCCGACCAGGCCGTCCTGTCGAAGACTTGTCACACCCTGCATCTGGCCTTCAAGACCATGATCACGGATGACATCTACGACGCGATGGTGATGTGTTTCCTTCGCGCCTGCCGGCGTTACGATCCGCTCTATACGGATAAGGTCCGTCAAGTTTGTGAGGTATTGGATGGGAAGACATTCTGCCAGCAGTTCACAGCCGACACCGTCTCATCAGTTGTGGGTTTTGACGCTGTTGGGTGCATTAGGCTGCTGGTTCGCAAGCAGTACCTGGTCTCGGTGGTCGGCAACCAGAGGAAGGTTATCGGTTATCGAAGGGGGCCGTCTTGGCCACCTCAGCAAGCATTCTTTGAATCGGGGCCGATTGGGTTTACATACTTCGCGGCCATGTGGTTTCGCTACTACCTGGCGGAACATATTGTGGCAGCAATGGGCGAACTCGAGTCCAGGGAGGGAGTGCTTCAGTTGGATCGGGGCATCACTTGCATCGGAAAGGTCTCCTCTCACGAGGATTTTGCACACTCCAGCGATGCACTGCCTCATGCGAACGGCAACTTCGTGGACCAACACGGCACCGCCTGGGCAGCTGACACGTCTCTGATGGAAGCCCAGCTCGACATCAGCGAGATGACCGACGGCTGGGTCCGACAGACCAGTGACAAGCTGTTCCGCAACCTGACAACCATTGAACGTTGGCTCCTCCAGATGATCTTCCGGAAGGAGTTCAACTGGGTTCAGATCTCAGCCATGCTGCAATGCAGCACTCAGACGGCCCGCCAACAGTACAACGATGTCATGAAGTACCTGCGCGGGCACGTTGGCGCTCCGGAAGCGATCGCTGCGTAGTTGACTCGCTTCCTCTACTCTTTGGGCCGGGCTTATACTCGGCCCATTCCTTTTGGCTCACCTCAGCACCAGCGGGTGAGCCTCTTCTATCAACAGGTAGGCCTGGGTGAAGCCGGCCGTAGGCCGCGTGGTGTTGATGCACTTCCGGGGTTTTGCCCACCCGGTTCCTATACTAGCTAGTGGCGAGAGCCTCGCCTGTTTACCATTCTTGTTCCTGACTCTCATGGATTTATGTCTTCTGTTTTGTGTATTTTGCCTCTATGAACCTCATGGAATATGAATGGGAACCTGGCAGACACTTCTCGATGTGTATCCCTACATCCCGATCCCCCTGATGGCGATCCTCTTCGCCCTGGGGCTCTGGCATGAGATCGTGTGCAGCAACCGCCGCATCGCGGCGGATATTAAACCGACATCGATTGAAGATTCTACTTTGTATAAGATTGAACCCTCGAAATGGTATAAGACTCAAGTCGCCAATAACGCCATAGGGTATTTGACTTAGTATATGACTCTGTGCTCTAATCCAAGCAGATCAGAAAACTGGTCGCCGGGAGAGTACATGACAGAAGAAACCACCGGGGTACTGGAGAAGGAACTGGCAGGAGTCAACGAACAAATCGTTCGGCTGGAGAAATACAAGACTGCCTTAAATGCCGCGCTTCTAGCGCGTTTGGACCTGGATGGGTTTATCAGCGCCCGACCGCAGGTCTATTCACCCCAGACTGTAACCTTAACGGCCCTCACCGAGGGCAAGGATTCACCGAACGCACGGCCCAACAGCTTAGAAATGGCGCGGGTCGTCTTACTCAACCTCGACGGAGAAGAGAAGACACCGGACGAGATCCGCGCGCTTATTAAGAAGACCTACGGAATCGGACCGGCCAAAACCCTGGATCAGATGCTCTACAAACGTGCCAGCAAGGGCACAATGTTCTACAAGACCGCCGAAGGCCGCTTCGGATTACTCTCACTCAGGGCCACCACGGAAGAGGTACGGACGCCGACCACAGCGGTCGCATAGCCGACAACCGAGAAAGCAAAAGGGGCCTGGTTCTCAGGCCCCTTTTGCTTTGGTTGCTTTCTTCTTTGCCCAGGTGGCATTGAATCTCTTCCGGCGTGCCGCGCTCCACTTGGGGCGCGCAATACCGTCAGTTCGATCTACCGCGGCCGGCCGCACGCTCAGTTTCCGCAGCTTCGAGATCAGCCCCTGTCGTTCCTCGATCTCAGCCTCGATGGCCTGAATGGCTTCTTGAATGACGTTTCTCACGGACCCAACCCCCAAACGCGGTCATCATACACGAAGAGATGCTGGTATATTGTTCGACGTTTATGACACAGCAGTATTAGAAGCTGATCTTCCTCTCCGGGAACCAAGTTAGCTGAATAGTGGTGGTGGTCACGGTCTGCTGGCCGGGGAGGTAGATGGGAGCCTTCCAGCGCTCGTAGCTAAAATTGCCGTTGAGCTCGAAGTCCTTGCCGATGCGCTTGACCGCCTGGAAGTTGATGTCGTTCAGTGTGGTGCCGCCGGGAATAAAGTACGTGGTGGCCTTCTGATTGCGCACACCCACCTGGAGCCATTCGTTGCCGCTCAGGTGGTAGGTAATCCAGCCCTGGCCGCCTTTGTCCTCGCGGCCAATCCAGTCGCCGAAAAGCTGTCCCTGGTTGGTGTAGCCCTGCCGTTGGATGGTTTCCCAATACATAAAATGGCCGTACTGGCTTGCGCCGTTTGAGCTGGACGGGTCGGTGGTGGCGGCTTCGGCGCGTATGTCCAGCTTGGGAATGCCGGGCACATGGGAGAGATAGAGGCCGGGCCGCCAGGAGGCGCGCCGCGGAGCGTCGATGGGGGAGACGTCGTCATGCACTTCCGAGTCGGCATAGAGCGTGAGCCATTTGCGGACGAAGGGCAGCCGGTAGGAGAAGTCGAAGGCTCCAAAGCGCGCGCCGGGGTCGGTGGGGCCGAACTTCACCCCAACATTGGTAGGGGAGGATAGGCTGACAAAACTCTTCAGGAAGGTGCGAATGGTGATGGGCGCGTGACCCTCGCCGCCCCAGATCACGGTGCGCTCGAAGCCGAATTCAAGATTCTCGGTGGGGCGGAAGCTGATCTTCTCGACGTGTACCCAGGGGTCGCCTGGATTGATCACATTCGGTGTGTTGGGTACCCCAGGCGTCAATGATGGCATATAGGTGTGCCCTCTGAGTGAGCCAACCAAGAACTCATAGCGGAAGGGGCCGGTGAGCCGGGAGAGTCCTGGAACGTGGAGCGGCTCGACGCGGTTGATGCGGAAGGAATAGATGTTTTCTGCGTTGTTCGAGTAGGCCATGCCGCCGCCCAACCCAGGCCCGAGCCAGTCGTCCTGTTTGCCGAAGGATATCTCGTGGCTGAGGACGTGGGCGGAGACGTAGGCCTCGATGAACCGTCCATTGGTGGTGGCGGCGATCGGTCCCATCGGAATGGTGGCCTGGCTGTATGGGATGCCGGCGGGGTTGGCGTAGGTAGTGAGGTCAATATTGGAAAGCGCCTGGGCCAGCGCGGTCGAGTAGCCGACAGCCGAGGGCGCGCCTTGGAACTCGCCGCGCACATAGAGAGTGAACCGGCCGGCGGTGGCATACCCGCTGGCGCCCGAGTAGTTGTTCAATCCGTTCTCGTAAGGACGGCCGTAGTCGTTGATGATGGTCGAGCCGAGATGGAAGCTGTCGCGCAGGGGTGTGCCGCTGATGGCGCGGGCCACGGAGTAGACCGACTCGACGCGGGAGTTGCCCTGGTGCGCCAGGCAGGGACCCTGGATGTCGAAGCGCAGTTCATGCATCAGCGCGTAGTAAATATTCTGAGCCTCGTCGGTGGCCAGTCCGGCATCCGCGTCCTCGATGCGGGCGCCGACCTCCTCGACCATGTGACTCACGCTGGCGCGGGTCCACGGGCGCATGCCGAGAAAGACATCGTCCACAAATCCGAGCGAGTAAAGGCGCAGCACGGCCGGGTAAACCCAGCTATCGACCGGAATGTAGGGGGAACCGAGCTTGGAGGGTTCGCAGACCTGAGCCGGATGACCAGGATTGCTTCCCGTCTGTCCCGCACCCTGGGACGCAGCAACCTCGGGCGCCCCAGGTTGTTCAGCCGCGATTGGGTTGGTGGTCATCAGAAGAAGTCCTGCCAACACGGTTGCGCATTGGATAATAGGAGCTATGGTCGCATATCTGTTCATGTTCATACCCATCTCTCTTATTCACCCGTTCCTGATCGCTCGATGAACGAGCCCCCGTGGAATAAGCTATTTCAGTCTCGTCGGCAGCGCTGAAGGGTCGGGAGTCGCATGGCAGACGGAGTAGGCGAAGTTGGATGCCGACGGCGTACAACTTACGGCGACTTGGGAGGGAAAGCCCTCGCATCGCAACCAGGAGGCCATTAACGACTGCGGACCCAGACTACGCCAACGACCAAGCCACATTCCAGCACCAATACTGCTCTTCACGCCCGGTTGGCGACGTACCACTCATAGGCCAGTTTCATGCCGGACTCGAAATCGGTCGACGCAGACCAACCCAGAGCGCTTAAGCGGCTTACATCCAAGACCTTGCGCGGCATGCCGTCGGGTTTGGAGGTATTGAAGGTAAACGTCCCCTGCCAGCCGATTACGTTGGCAATGCTTTCGGCAAGTTCGAGGATGCTGATGTCGTATCCGGTGCCGACATTCAGAAACTGTTCTTCGGAATAGTTTTTCATCACAAAGACGCACGCGTCCGCCAGATCCTCCGAGAAAAGAAACTCACGCTTCGGCTTGCCAGTGCCCCACAACTCAACCGTGGGGCGATTGGCCACCTTGGCGGCATGAATCTTCATGATCAGCGCAGCGACCACATGACCGCCCTCGGCATCATACCGATCTCCAGGACCGTAGAGATTGGTCGGCATCACGGATACGAAATTACATCCATATTGCCCTCGATAAGCTTGGCACAGTTTGATACCTGCGATTTTTGCGATGGCATACCATTCATTGGTCGGCTCCAATGCTCCGGTCAAAAGCGCCTCTTCCCGCATTGGCTGCTCCGCCATGCGCGGATAAATACAGGAAGAACCAAGAAACAGTAACTTCTTGACGCCCGTGTTTCGCGCCGCATGGATAATATTGGTTTCAATGACCAGATTTTCGTACAGGAACTCGGCGGGACGCGTGGAGTTGGCCAGGATGCCGCCCACGGTCGCGGCAGCGAGGAAGACCACGTCGATCTTCTTCGCTGCCATCCATGCTTCAACATCCGCTTGGCGCAACAAGTCGAGCTCGCTCCGCGTTGCCGTGATGAGTTCACAATCCTCACTGGCAAGACGCCTGGCAATCGCCGAACCTGCCATGCCGCGATGTCCGGCCACCCACACGCGGCGGCCTGTCAAATCAAATTCCGTCATTGCCAATCCCTCGCATCCGAGACTCCTCGGCAACCACTTTCAGGTCTGAGGCCAGCATGTCGGAGACCAATTCGGGAAAGCTGACCGTGTGCTTCCATCCCAGAACGCGCTGCGCCTTGGACGGGTCGCCCAACAGCAGATCAACCTCGGTCGGACGGAAGTAGCGGCTGTCGATCTTGACCAGTGTGTCGCCGCTTGCGGTGTCGATGCCGACTTCGTCTATGCCGCTTCCCTTCCACTCGATGATGCGGCCCACCTTGGAGAAGGCCAGTTCGATGAATTCGCGTACGCTGTGCGTTTCGCCCGTGGCCAAAACGTAATCATCCGGGGCGTCCTGCTGCAGGATGCGCCACATGCCTTCCACATAATCGCGGGCATGGCCCCAGTCCCGCTTGGAATCCAGGTTGCCGATATAGAGGGTCTTCTGCACACCCAGGTGAATGCCGGCTACCGCACGCGTGATCTTGCGGGTGACAAAGGTTTCGCCGCGAATCGGGCTTTCGTGGTTGAACAGGATGCCGTTCGAGGCGTGCAGGCCATAGGCCTCGCGGTAGTTGACGGTGATCCAGAAGGCGTAGAGCTTGGCGACCGCGTACGGACTGCGCGGGTAGAAGGGCGTGGTTTCCTTTTGCGGCGTTTCCTGCACCTTGCCATAAAGCTCGGAGGTCGAAGCCTGGTAGAAGCGCGTCTTTTTGTCCAGGCCCAGAATGCGGATCGCCTCGAGAATACGCAGGGCGCCGGTGGCATCCGCGTTGGCCGTATATTCCGGGGTTTCGAAACTGACCTGCACATGGCTCTGCGCGGCCAGGTTGTAGATTTCGTCCGGCTGCACGGCCTGGATGATGCGGATCAGGTTGGTGGAATCCGTCATATCGCCGTAATGGAGTTGAAAGTGGTGATCGGGGATATGGGGATCCTCATAAATATGATCAATACGCGCCGTGTTGAAGGAGGAAGAACGGCGCTTGATGCCATGCACAAGGTATCCCTTGGAAAGCAGAAGATCCGCCAGATAAGCGCCATCCTGCCCGGTAATGCCCGTAATTAAAGCAACTTTCCGCATCAATGTAGCCCCGCTGAAACTGCTGAAATTGAAAAGTTCAGGACTCTTCTGAAGATTCACCCGCCTGTAATGTTTGTGCCACCCTCCACCTGGCCAAGGCGCAGGCAGGGTGGTACAAGCTCAAGCATATTCTCTACTGGAATGGATGCCGGGAATCAGGCCTATCGCGCCGCAGACCTAGTAATTTCAAGAACGTTTTCGATTACATAATCGATTTGACTCTCTGTCATTCCCGGAAACATAGGCAAGGATAAATACCGCTGGTACTGCTTGCTGGCCACGGGAAAGTCCTCCTCGCGGTATCCATACGTGTTTTTGTAGTACGGGTGCATATGCAGCGGGATGAAGTGGACACTGGTACCAACCCCGCGCTCTTTGAGTTTCTCGATCATCTCGGAACGGGTAATGGAGAGTTCTTCCAGGTTCAGGCGCAGTGGATAAATATGCCATGCGGTCTCACAGCCTTCCATGATCGTGGGAACCTGCAGCGCCCGCTCCGGTGCAAATGCCTCTGAATAGCGGTGGGCAATCTTTGCGCGTGCGTCGCGCATCTGATCGCACTTTCCCAATTGCACGATGCCAATGGCGGACTGAATGTCCGTCAAATTGTATTTGAATCCGGAGTCCAAGACTTCGTAGAACCATGAACCTGCGGCGCTGTACCGCTTCCACGCGTCCCTGCCAATGCCATGGAGCCGCATCATGCGCATGCGCGTCGCCAGCTCGTCGTTGTCTGTCGTGATCATGCCGCCTTCCCCTGTGGTCAGGGTCTTCGTGGCATAGAAGCTAAATGCCGTCAATTCACTGATTGCTCCTATACGAACGCCATGGTAGGACGCTGGCAGAGCGTGGGCTGCATCCTCGATTACGCGTAAACCGTGCCGCTTGGCCATATCCCGGATCACATCCATATCGCAGGGTTGGCCGGCATAATGCACGGGAATCACAGCGCGGGTCTTCTCTGTAATCCGGCGCTCGGCGTCAACAGGGTCCATGCAAAGAGTCTTCGCATCGACGTCGACCAGAACCGGCTTTGCCTTGAAATAGCAGACAACTTCCGCGGTCGACGTGAAGGTGGTCGTCGGCACCAGCACTTCGTCTCCCTGCTTGAGGCCAATGGCATCCAGAGCTAGATGAAGCGCCGCAGTGCACGAACTGACGCCTACGGCATGCTTTGCGCCTACATAGGCCGCGAACTGCTTCTCAAATTCGATGGTCTTCGGCCCCATGGTGAGCCATCCGGAGCGGATTACTTCGGCGGCTGCTTGTGCCTCTTCCTCCCCTACATCAGCATGATGAAACGGGATTGTCTGTTCTTTCAGCTTCGTCATGAAATCAGTGCCCTCCAAACTCTTGAACCTTCGTAAAACATCTTCTGCGCAGGAACTTGGCAGTGCCCACGTTCTTGGAGTGATGGCGAGAACGTGGATTGCGGGAAGACGAACTGCCGTGGACCGCTACTCGGAAAGAGAGAATGTCATTTCCTACCCTGCAGTACGGAAGCGGAACTTGACCATCGAAGCGGCCTGCTCGGCCCGCTCAGATGCCTGAGCCGCACTATCGCCCGAAAAGAGCACATGGCCGTACCTGTCCAGGCTGGAACGGATTTCGCCAATCACAAAACCCGGGCGCAGCGGTCCATCCCTTTCGGATGCGGCATAGAGCAACTCCAGACCCGGCAGAGACGAGATCTCGTCCAGACCCTCAACTCTCTCGACCGTTCCGCAATCAGCGGCGTGAAAGTAACGGACGACGGCGCCGCGCGCCATGCTGGGAACGAGATCGGGATCCTCTCCCACGGCTATCTGGATTGTTGCCCTTACCAGGTTCACACCCGTGGAAAGTGGAGTCAGATGCGTCGAGATGCGGTCGCCCCCCAGCCGCGCACCGATTTCCACGATCTTCGGGCCGCCAGGGGTGATCTTCAACTCAGCATGGAAGGCGCAGTCGTTGAGTCCAAGTGCGCGAACGCTAGTCTCAGTCACAGCCCTGATTTGCGTCACTGTCGCTGCGGGCAGACGGGATGGCTGGATATGCCCGGCTTCCACTGGAAACGCCCCCGGAAAAAGGAGTTTGTCGGTCACCTGAATTACATGCACCCGGCCGCCGCAGCACACGCCCTCTACACTCACCTCGGGTCCGTCCATCCATTCTTCCAGCAGGAGATCGCCGTGAGGCTGGTATGCGCGCGCTTGAACGAAGCGATTGGCCAGATCTTCCGGAGTGTCTACACGGTATACCCCCCGGCTTCCGGAGGAGCAAGGTACTTTGAGAGCCAGTGGATACGCAAGCGCCTCTGCTGCCGCCCAAGCTGCGTCGATGCTCTCCACCTCACAAAACCCTGGGACAGGGGCTCCATTCGCCAACAGCGCCTTGCGCATTAGTCGCTTGTCGGTTGCACTGGCCGCAGCCTCGGGAATGATTGCAGGCAGACCCAATGCAGCCGCGACAGCTGCAACGATGCGGACCGGAGCGTCGGTGCAAAGCGTCATCACTCCGTCAATCTTCTCCGCACGAGCAATCTTCTCGATCCCTGCCACGTCGAAGATATCCACCGTATACGGCGCATCCGCCAAAGCCATTCCAGGCGCCAACGGATTTGCGTCGACTGCAACCGTTCTCAGCCCGAGTCTTGCGGCTTCTTCAATCGCCGGCACCTGCAACGGTCCGGCAGCGATCACTAATAACGTTTTTGTCATGATTTTGAGAACAGCATTTTCCGTGAGATGCCAGCAATAGAAATTCTCTAAGGAGCGTCATAAACCACGCGTAATTGAAGAGGTCAACTCAAAGAATCATTTTGCCAAGCTGTATTGCGCGTTTCTTTAATCAACTACGATCTCTTTGAACTCGTCCGCAAGAATCGCAAAGAGAATGCGGTCGACAAAGTTTCCCTCGGCAAAGGCGGCTTGCCGGCAGACACCCTCCTGCGTAAACCCCAGTCGCTTATACAGTTGAATAGCGCGCTCATTGGTCACATCGACGTGAAGAGAAACGCGGTTCAAGCCAATCGTTTGAAACCCAAAGCGCAACAACAACTGGGAAGCCTCCTGGGCAACTCCACTTCCTCGTGCCGCTCCTTCCCCAAGGTAAATCCAAAACTCTGCGCTACGCGCCCGCCAATTGATGCCCCGCAATCCGATCAAGCCAACCGGCTTTGCCGCAGCTCCCTCACCCATCCCGATGACGAAGATTCTCTGCGAGCGGTCCTCCATGATATTCCGATACCAGTGTTCATGCTCAAAATCCGAAACCGGCCCCTCGGTCCCAGTGCCGCGTCGCACCGCTTCATCATTGATCCAAGTGCGGCTGATCGAAAGTAGGGACGCATCGAACGGCAGCAACGTGGCAATTCCCCCCTTAATCATCAAGCCCCTCCTGCGGAACGGTGGATAGCGTCTTGTTTGGCTTTCCGGTTTACGCCTTGCCTCTGCAGAACCAGCGGAATGGTCTGCACTATCATTTTCAGGTCCATCCAAAATGTCCAGGTCTCCGCGTAATACGCATCGAGATCCCGCCGCACATTTACGGGCACCTCATTGCGGCCCTGAATGGCCGCTAGCCCCGTCATGCCCGGTCTCACTTTCAAGCGCGCAAACTGACTTTTCGTATAGCTGGCAGGCCCTTCCGGCAGTTCCGGACGCGGTCCCACTAGGCTCATCTCACCAAGCAATACATTTACGAGTTGCGGGAGTTCATCGCAACTCGTCTTGCGCAACAGTTTGCCGATCTTGGTGACCCGTGGATCGTGCTCCGCATTGAAGGTACTGTTGTCGGTATTGCGGATGTCCGGCGCGTTCTGAATCATTGTCCTGAATTTCAGAATCGTAAAGATCTTTCCGTCCTTGCCAACGCGCTTCTGGCGAAAGATCGCAGGCCCCTCCGAGGTCCGACGGACCACAATAACGATTAGCAGCAGAAGAGGCGCGGCCACCATGAGCAGGACCACAGAAACCGCGATATCCATGCACCGCTTCAACACTTGGTCCAGCCGCTTCATTGAAGATGCTCCAGAATCATGCTATTTTCTCTTTTGACACAGCCCCGCTCCTTGTCGCCCTTGCGATTACCGAGCGACACTCTCGACGATCTGTACGACACGGGGTAGATTGGCTTCTCGCGTGAGATTCTGTAGCGCGTAGCTCCTCCCCGCCAACCCCATCCGGCTCAGGCTTTCCTCCGGCATCTCGCTAGCCGCGAGAATCGCTTCCGCCATCGTCTCCACCGAATCCGGTTCCACTACCCAGCCCGCGCCATGATCACGTACCGCCGCCGCTGTGTCTGACCCAGAGAGTACCGCTGCAAGAACGGGACGCCCTGAAAGGAAATAGCTAATCAACTTCGAGGGAATAGAAAGCAGAGACTGTTCTGCCTTGGTGGGCAACAAGAGCAAATCCGCCATCTGGAGAACAGGTCCCGTCTCTTCTTTCTTCCAGGGACTGTGAATGATCACGCGATCCAGATTCTGCCTCGTGATCTTTTCCCGGCACGCGTCAAGGCGCGATCCGTCGCCGGCAATCATTAGATATATCCGTGAACAATCCTTCAGTTTCGCAAATACGTCCACCAGCAACTCGGCGTTGGACGCAACTCCCACGTTTCCCGCATAGACCGCTACAAAGGCACCTGCAGGGATGCCCAGACCTTGCCGAAATTCCGAGGCAGCGTTGGGATTGGCTTGCAACAGATCATCACTTCCCCAGTTGGGAACCACATGCAGGCGATGAGAACAGATTCCCCGGTCCGTCTCATAGAGCTTGCGAAATCCCTCAGAGATAACAACAATCTCTTTCGCTGAACGCAATATCATCTGGTCGCATTTGCGCAATAAACGATAGCACCATCCCCGCTTTGCGACCCGCCCCTGCGACTCCAAGGACTCGGGATAGACGTCCTGTACACTCAGGACCACAGGTATAGAGCGCAGCCTTGCAACACAGACCACGATCCCCGTCGCAAATACCGCCCAGGAGTTCGAATAAATCACATCTGGCCGTTTTCCGCATAAAAGTCGCAGGCCAGAGGTGATTCCAAAAGACAGATTCTCGGCAAACCGGCTCAACATGGTCGAGTAAGGCGAGAAGAAGCTCCAGCAACGGGTTACGGTGTAGCCCTGTTCGGACGCGGAAGTGGAGTAAAGGCTCCGTTTGTAGCCGTCGAAGAGCTTGCCCTTAGGACGATTGGGAAGGGGAGCAAGAACCTGCACGGAGTGTCCTCGCCGCACTAACTCCTCCGCCAATTGCACGCTAGTTTGAGCTGAAACCATCGGCTCCGGCGGGAAAACCGCCGATACAATTACAACCCTTACACTTCTCTCCTCTCTGTCCAACGCCAGATCGGTGAAGCGAAACCGCAGGCGATTCGACTGCATACCGGCAGTACCATCCTTTTCCTTAATATCTACATTCATAGAATTCATCTTTGCCATACGTTCACTATCTCCTGCAGCGAAGTGTTGCGTCACTCACTTGTCGGGCCAGTGAATCTCGCGCCCTCTTGGCGAGAACCCAGCCCGTCCGCACGCGTCGCCTCGTGTGCCTTTCTCTCAGCGACCATACGATCAAGTGCTGCTGCGAGCCTTCCGGTGAGTTCTCGCCGACTGAACTGGTCTATGTCGACAGAATGCGGACGGGGCCATCCCGCTTTAGCCATCGCTCCTATCGTCTCGGCCAGCCCTTGTGCGTCACCTGGTGCGGTAATCCATGCACCGCATCCTGCCTTGCGAAGCATCTCGGCACAAACCCCGTCAGGCTCTACACAGGCTATAATCGGCGCGCCAACCATTAAATACTCAAAGACTTTTCCGCTAAACGAAATGCGATCATTCTTTGGCAAAAACAGTAATGTTGCGTCAGCCGACCGCAGATACCGTAAAGCTTCCTTGTGTGACAAGTACCCCAGAAATCTGACTTGCCCTTCAAGACCGGCGTCGGCAACCTCTGCCTTTGCTCCTGAGTATGTCCGCCCTACAAAGATGATCTCTAAACTGTTACGCACTTCGTCTGGAAGAGCGCGAAGCGCTGCAAGAAACACCGAAAAGGATTCCTGAAGAAAAGTACCAAGAGAGCCCGAATAAACTATCCTGTGTTTTCCCTCGCTCCGCTCTGCCGGAGCAATGCCTTCTATGTCCAAAGGATCAAACCCATTGGGGATCACCTCACATTTGGTGATGTCCGGGTAGCGTTCTTTCAAGGTGTCTTTTAGCACTTCTCCAAATACGGTCAGAGCTGGTGCGCCGGTTAGTGCCCATTTCTCCAGAAGATTGTTTGCCCATTTATGCAGCCTTGTGGAGAACCGGGGGGCCGGCTCGTATCCAACCCAGAAGTCGCGAAGATCCAAAAGATACGGCACGCCGGTCTTCCAGGAAAGTAGTTTTGCAACGAAAGCGCTCGAATGAGGCGGCATCATCACCACGATCGCTTCGATCTTGAGCCGCCTGATCACCTTCAGGCCTTGCCAGTAAGCAAAGGGCATCCATCCGACATAGGGGTCCGGAAAGGCGAAAACCTCGCGACAGAACCTATAGAGACTGAGGGCCTTGGAACCTTCCCGGAACCGGGAGTTCAAGAGTATCGACTCATCCGGATGCGTGCTCCTGCTCTTCGGCATGGCCCATGCGCTCAGGCGCTGCGGATCCAGGGATTCCGTGCGGATGATCTCCACCTCGCTCGAAAGCTCTTTGAGCAGCGACGGATCATACACCGAATAGTTAATCGCCTTCACGGCAAGCACAACGGGATCCCAGCCGAATTCCGGCAGGTACTTGGCGAATTTCAATGCGCGCTGTACGCCGGGTCCGCCAACTGGAGGAAACAGATAACTGATCAACAACACTTTCTTCTGCGTCACGCATTTCTCCTATCCTTACGCTCTACACACTTCCTTGTCGCTCCAGGTCAATTCCCTTCTGCCGGCGCTGAGAAAGTGATAACTCCCCTTGGCCGTCGACCCGTACATTTACGAAACCTCTCGATCCGCTAAGCATGACAGTTGCCTTAATCAGCACCATCAACATCAAGACTGCGATCAACCCAGTGTTAAATACGACGTCTGGACCCCCGATCCCCCACATGCCCATGATGACCGTAAGACCAGCGTAGGTGAGTAAGCGGCCAAGAGTCTTCTCGCCTCGACAAAGTTTTGCGTAAACAGCGTGGTATAACATACCCAGAACAAATGCCAAACCTAAAACGCCGCCAATTCCAAACTCATACCAAGCCTCCGACCAGATCGACACTGGCGCAGTTCCACGCGAAGTCCCGGTGGCGAGCTGGTTTAGTTCATTTGAAAGTGCGAGACGCTCTTCATGGCCAGGTATCAGACCTTTGAACGCGTAAACCCATTCACCTAGGCCATAGTGCAGGGGCTGCTCATATATATACTGAAACCCAAAAACATCACTTCTCTGATTGACGGTTGAGAAACGATCCACAACCTCCGTCGCGAGAGCAGACACGTCTCCATTCCCTTGAATGCTTTTAACGGTCCGACCGAGGATGAATGTTGAAATACTGAAAATCATAAAAAAGAGTACTAAGATCACTGCAATTACAATCCGCTTTGGCCTTCTCGGAAGGGAAGCCATTAAGAAGAATACTGTGGTTAGGCATGCTAGGACAAAGGCGCCTCGTTGACCGGTTCCAAGTAGAAACACCAGGCAGAAAGGAGACAGCGCAATGACGATGAATAGATCCGTCCGTCTATGAAGCAGGATGTACCGGGCAAATAGGTAGGACAGCAGGAGTGGAAACAGCACATTCTTGAACTGGTTCACGTAACCAGGCGCGAAGTATTGGCCTGAGGAGTATGCATTCAATCTGAGCGTGGCAACGTCATTTAGCTGCCCTCCCCCCGTAATCACTGACACTATCCCCATCATAAACAGGTTGTACCCGACGGCCCTGTAATAGGCAAAACACACGACGACCGCTACCGATATAATTAGTCCGATTAACACATTGAATCCCAGCATAGTTTCAACGCGGCAGATGGGCGCAACCCAGAATGAGCGAGATGCCCGAACATTTGGAAGCGCAATTTGGCAAAAGACATTGCCTACGATAAACATACACAACGCGCCAAAGAACATATATAAGAGTACATTGTCGGCTTCAATTGCAGGGTCGATGAGCGGCAACAGTCCAAGGAAGAATGCCAATTGCTGAAGCACAAAGAGTGGTCCAGGATTGAGACGCCACCGCCCACGCGTGATTCCCAGCAGATACCATAGTGCTACAGCTATGTACAATAACGAGACGGCGGTAATCATGATTGGCCTTCGCTGTTGCGGTTATTGGTGGGTGTCCATCTTCAGCCCCTCGGAGAACAAGGCAAAACGCTGACGCGCACACGATCAACACATATACTCCAGCGCCTAGCCTTTGATCTTTTGAGATTGAGCCTGGCAGAGCGTGATGCAAGCCAGTGAATGCCGCCAGGGCCGGGGAAGCGGCTTAACAGCTACGGGGTATGTGAATAAGTGGTCCTTGCACTGTCGTGCCCATGCCCGAATTTATCTGAGATCGACGAAGAATAAGGCCGGTCGTGATCCCGTTGCTTCAGTGGTTGTCTTCTGGCTTGGTCCTTTGCCGAATTGATCGTGGAAATGCGAGACTTCTTTGCCAGATTGTTTTTGAGCTCTTGCAGTTTAATCCGCGTCTGCAAGTCTGGCGCGTTCCGTATCATTCTGCGAAGCTCTATTGAGCTTACATACGCGTGGGCCTTAAGACCGTTGATTTGCGCTTCGGAAACACCCGACCGAGTTCCAGCTGAAACATGCGTGCCGCCAGTCGGCGTTGAACTCAGCCCCATCGTCAGACGTTGGGAGGCAGCGCTGCTTGCTGGATTAAGCACGGAATTTGCTTGCAACCAATCCTGCGCTCCGGCGTTCATGCTCGTCGCGCGGACGGAAGTCATCACTTGGGCATGCTTATCGCCTATCTCGTCGCCGATTGCGACTCCTGGCGCGATTGGGCTTGTCAGCGTCCCGGGGCACTCGTTCGACAACGATTGTTTCGCCCTAGAAGGCTGTGCATAAACAGAGATCGAACTACCTCCAGCTGCACCTCCATCCGCCCCCATCCCACCTGACGCGCCGCCGCCGGGGATCCCATTCGTACTCACCTTTTCTGTAACCCTAAGAGGAGAGCTCGGAATACGTTGCCAACCGATGCCAGGCGCAAAGCAGAGGCTCGACAACTCACCCGGGATTGCGCCTATAGTCAGTGAGCTTCTTACGGTTTCCGCATAGGCAGGTTTGCGAGGACCAGTTTTAGGATTGAAGTGACCACCCTGGGTTGACATCGCTGATGCGGACGCGCTGTTAGAAGGAACAACCTGCGCGGACGTTACCTGTGCCAGTACACTCGCATTTGTTGCTGCATAGTTAGTAGTCGCTTGCGAACCGGCTCTCGAGGAGGTTAAAACGCACACAAACAGACTGACAATGGATAGTTTCCTGATCAGATTCATTACGCTCGACGAAATACTCTCAACACTTACAGACCGGTGTCTGCATCTCAAGAGCATCGGTCTCGTAACTTCACTCGACTGGCGAACCGATATCTCTGTCGGAGTCAACACTAAACAATTCACCTTTGCGTCCTCTCATCCATCTTTTAAGGAGTGAACGGATTTTTGATAGATCGGCAGCAATCACCGACCAGACTTTCCTTGCTCTCACATCAATGAAGGCCTCCGCGCGGGAATCCTCCGGACTGGCTACTTTGCGGAATTATGAACGCCTCGAGCCCTTCCCTGCATTTCTCACAGCGATAACAGTCCGTGGTGAAAGCAGTTGACTTCAGGCAGTGCAGCTTGCCGCAGCGGTTGGGGTCGAGATTGGAAGCAACATCTGGGATAAGGCGCTCGATACGATTGCAACGCATTTCAACAAGACCTAGAATAGCTGCAAAGGCGCTGGAGGATTCACATATGACAACGCTGAAATACGTCGTGCTCTTTCTCTTCACAGCAGCTGCCTATGCGCAGCCCTCGGGAACCTTTGAACTGGTGGGAGATTACCACGGGATAGGCGGCCAACTCGCTGCCGTCGTGGGCCCCGGACCGACACCGGGTAGCGAACGATTCTACGCCAGCTACATCTATGACATGAGCACGCTTGACATTCTCTCCATTGACCCTGACACCGGAACTACAGAGGTTTTTCCTAACCCTGCCCAAGGAGAGTATGGCGCATGGGGCATGACGGTGGGCCCCGATGGCAATGTTTACCTAGGTACGCTACCGCACGCTCACTTTCTCAAGCTGGACAGAAAGCTAGGCACTCTCGTCGATCTGGGACGCCCGAGTTCAACAGAGCAGTTCATATGGGATGTGGCATTTGGCTCGGACAATCGGCTCTATGGAGTTACGTATCCCAACTGCAAACTCGTACGCTATGACCCGGCAACGGGACGTCTTGAGGATCTGGGGCGACTGGATCCCACCGAATCGTATGCTCGCTCGATCGTGAGCAGTAAGGACGGCTTTATCTACGCCGGCATCGGTTCCAGCAAAGTCAATATTGCTGCATACGAGATTGGCACCGGTCAGCGTCGCGAGATCTTGCCACCGGATGTTCAAGGGGTTGGATTCGCGCGAGTCTATCGTAGCGCGGATGGGAGTGTTTACGGCGCAGTTGGCAAGCGCGAATTCCATCTCACCTTATGGAATGCCACGAAGTTGGAATCGAGGCACACGGTTCCAGGTGCGGCACGAAATGCGCTTCGCGATGCACGCACCCTGTCTCTCTCGGACAACAATGGGATCCTCGCGCTTACCGTCACGAATCCTGCAACTCACACAAAGGTTGAGCACGAGATAGCATATCAAGGCCACAAACTACCCCTATTCAGGATCGGCTTAGGGCCGGACAGCGTGCTCTATGGCAGTTCCATGCTGCCGAGTGCTTTCATCAAATCAGGTATCGATCGGCATCGTTTGCAAGAAATCGGTAGTGTTGGCGCTGGGGAAGTCTACTCCTTTCTTAGTCACGGACAACGCCTGCTGATGGGAAGCTATTCCGGTCTCTCTATTCTGATGTCGTATCAGCCGAACGTTCCATTTCATCCAGCTGTCGAATCCGGGAATCCAGTCTTGGTCCCCCTTGAGAACGGTAACCCATCATGGCGACCGATGGCCATGATCGCTGGGCCCGACGGAAACGTCTACGTCGGCGTCGTGGCTGGCTACGGCCAACTTGAATCTCCACTTATAGCGTGGAATGTAGAAACCGGTTCGATTCAACAGAATTATGGGATAGTTCACGACCAGAGCGTTGTTTCTCTAGTTACGTGGCATGATTTCATCATTGGCGGTACCACTATCAGCGGCGGAGGCGGCAGCCATCCGACGCAAAAGGATGCAAAACTGTTTATTTGGAATCCCAAGACGTGCCAGAAGGAATTCGAGATCGTGCCGGTATCGGGGGCCGCAAACATCACAGATCTCGTCACGGCGCCGAATGACCTGGTATACGGAGTTGCCGCCGGTAACACCCTCTTTGAGTTCGATCCGGCTACTAGAACGATAACTAACAGGAAAAAACTTCCCTTCTCGAACCTCATCTATAACAGCGTCTCTGTCGATGGCGCCGGCAGAATCTGGGGCTTGGCGCAAAATGGAATCTTCATGATCGACACCACGACATTCAACGCCTTATTGGTCGCCAGCTCGCCAGTCCCGATCACCGGCGGATTCGCCCTGAAGAACGGCAAAGTCTATTTCATCTCCGGATCAGCCGTTTACAGTTATACGATGTAGTGGCCTACCCAATGTTTGTACCATCTAGTGTAGTCCGCCACACAGATGATCATTTATCCGAAACGGCGCATTCTTGGTCTTTTCCGGACGAATCGTGGATTCCGAGTTTCGCCAGCGCCAGAAATACCCAAGAGATAAATGATGCAATCAGTGACGACCTACACTAGATTGTTATTGATCTGGCCCAAAACAATTGCATCATCATAATGCTGTCATCATGAGTGTAGCGAAGTCGAAGGCCTGCGGTTGTTTTTATCTTCCTCCATTGCAATACAAAAGGGCCGGATCAATAGTGTAGCGCGAATTGCCTCTATCTGGAGAGTGCAGATAGATGTTCGTCGCAGCGCGCCAGTGTTAGGGCTGTTTGAATAAGTATCTCTCGTCCTCGACTCCTTTTAAGCCTGCGTCGCGTCGGGGACCATCATAGCCGCTTGTCGCACGCGGTGTGCGATCCCGAAGTACGACAGGATCCAATGAATGCCATACATCACGGTCATTGCAACTCCATAGGACTGAACCACGGCTCGAGGACCGTAACCGAGGTGATAGGGCAAGGCGATCGCGAGAACATTCAGTATTAGTCTGGAAATGTCCCACGCAAACTGTGCCCGCTGGCGTTCAAGGATATTCAGAGTCATGGTTACAGGAGAATTGATAAAACCCACATAGAACATGAACGCCAGATAGCGAGCATACACGCCAGCCTCACGCCAGGCATGTCCGAAAATGAACTGAAAGAGCCAAGGCGCGAGGATCATGAACACTGCACAAGGCGCTAAGCCAAGATAAAGCATGTGCCGGGTGGTCTTGAGAAAGATGTACATGAGGCGTTTGGGGTCCGATCTCGATAGTTTTGCCGCTTCGGATGTGTAGACCTGCGTGATACTTGATCCGATCAGGGCGGCAGGAACACCCAGAACGCGGTTAACAAGGGCAAACCATCCTGTGCTCTCCGCTCCATAATATTGAGCGAGGAACAAGGATGGAAGCGCCAAACCAGATGCGTTGATCAACGCGCCCCACATGGAGACCAGTGGGTATTCGCGATAACGCATCGCACACTTCACCATCCGGGAGATACGAAGGGCGCGTAGTTTATCGGCATTCTCGCGCCACAGATCACGTATGAATCGGCCGTTTCCACTCAGCCGGCCCACGGCATCGCCAATAAGCAACCCCGACGAGCCATGCACTAACAAACCAACGCTAAGTTGCGTTGCAACCTGTGCACCAACCTGGCTAAACTTCGATTTGGCGATCTGTTTGTAATTGCCTCGCCTCATCGCCCAGTAATTCAGCACTTGATACACGCCTCCCCCCAGCACACTGAAAGGAAGAAGCCACAGATACCCCTTCAGAACCAGCACACTGGAGGGGAGTATCCAGTGGTAGTGGCATATCAAGACAATGCCTGCACATATCGTTGTTGCAAGACCTACGCAAAGGATCGCGACTCCAAGAACGTCAACTGCGCTCTGTTCGTCTTCCGGCAGAAGGATAGCGACCTCATATCTGCCCGAAGCAGCTACGACAACCAGAAACGTCAGAGAGATAAAAATCTGGAGCGCGCCAAATTCGCTGGGCTTGTAGATACGGGTCAGTATTGGAGACACAGCTACTGCCAACGCCTGCGCCAACGCTGTTCCGCCGACAAGAATTGACACGCTTCTCGCGAAACCGCCGCGCGGCAGCCATCGATCAAAAAGCCGCCGCAGTGACTGTTTCATCATCTTCATTGTTATCGCTGCTATTTTCTTGACTGTGCGGCAAACAGTTTCGACGATCACGCGAGACGTCGGTCTTATCCGGCCAAGTGCTTGCGGCATGCATTTTATCGACCGCCTTGAGAGATCCCACCTGCGGCGAGCATTATCACCGCGTATTTCCAAACTCGCGTGTCGAAATCCCTATGGATAGAGGTCACAAAAGCGATAGGCAAGGGATTTCTCCAGATGGGATTGTTCTAAAAATTAGTAACGGCTTCTGCGATGCGATGAGCCGCGTTGCCGTCTCCGTACGGAGTTCCCGACAGCCCCCGCAGGAGTCTCCGTGAGAGGATCGCACCGGCAATTGCCTCGCTACTGACCGGCGGACACAGCACGTTCCATCCAAGGGCAATCAGTTCGGTCCACTCGGTTTCGTCGCGAAGGGTGACGCAGGGAACCTCACAGAAGAATGCCTCCTTCTGGACGCCGCCGGAGTCGGTTACGATGACCGTTGCGTTACGTTCCAACTGAAGCATATCGAGGTAACCTAGCGGCTCGGTCAGCACTACGGTGCTAGGGAGATGAAATCCCAGGTCCATCGACGAGAGTGCTTTGCGGGTTCGCGGGTGAACGGGCCAGATCACTTTCAGGCTGGCCGAAACTGTGGCTAACCCGTCCGCAATGGCGCTGAGACGAGCCGCGTTGTCAGTGTTTTCCGCGCGGTGAACCGTAGCCAGCACGTACTGCTGCGGGACCAGCCCACGCCGGTCCAGAATGGCGCTCCGCGACGCAAGTTCGCCATACATTATGGCGGCGTCGAACATGACATCGCCGGTCTGTAGAATGCGCTGCTCCGGAATGCCTTCTGCCAGAAGATTCTTGACTGCAGTTTCGGTTGGAGCCAAGAGGAGGTCGGAGATCGAATCGGCTACCACTCTGTTGATTTCTTCGGGCATAGCCCGGTTGAACGACCGTAGTCCCGCTTCGACATGCGCAACCGGAATGTGAAGTTTCACAGCAGCCAGCGCACCGGCAAGCGTCGAGTTAGTATCACCAAAGACTAGAACACAATCGGGCTTCACGGAGGTAAGGACCGGATCCAGGGCGGCGAGCATAGCCCCCGTCTGGACCCCATGCGAGCCGGAGCCGACACTGAGGTTGATGTCTGGAGGGTTCAGGTGTAACTCGTCAAAGAATACCTGCGACATAAACCGGTCGTAATGCTGGCCCGTGTGCACGATGATTTCATCGACCCCCAGTTTCTTCAATGCGGCGCTGACGGGGCCGGCCTTGACGAACTGCGGACGGGCGCCGATAACAGTCAGAACTTTCACTGACGTACCTCGGGAAGGGACGGGCCTACCGACGATGGAGCTAGCTGCAGGACAGAATGTGCAACGTAATCGAGCTGGTCCTGAGTGAGTTCTGGGTAGACAGGCAAAGACAATACACTTCGAGACGCCTTCTCGGACTCGATAAGCGACCCGACAACCCTACACTTCCCGGCGAAGCATTCCTGTTCATGCATGGGCAGCGGGTAGTAGATTTCGGCACCCACGCCCTCTTGCTTGAGAGCTTGGACGACCGCATCTCGGTTCGAGATGCGAATCGTATATTGATTGAAAATACTGATGCAATCCGGGCTAACCGTGGGAGTTTGGATTCCGCTGGCAGCAAAAGCCTTGTCGTAAAACGCCGCATGGCGGCGGCGCCCTTCCGACCAATCGCCGAGGTGGGGAAGCTTTACAAGCAGGATTGCCGCTTGAATGGGATCGAGCCTAAAATTGCCGCCGACGAATTTGTGGTAGTACTTCGGCTTCGAACCATGGGCTCGCATGGCCACAAGGCGTTCATGAAGGGCGGGATCGTTCATCACAATCATCCCGCCGTCACCGGCACCGCCGAGGTTCTTGCTGGGGAAAAAGCTGAAGCAGCCGACGGTCCCGATGCTCCCTGCCTTGCGCCCCTTGTAACTTGCCGAGATGGCTTGTGCTCCATCCTCGATCACAAAGAGGTTGTGCTTCTTGGCAATCTCCATGATTGGATCCATGTCGCACATCTGCCCGTAAAGATGCACTGGAATGATTGCCTTCGTGCGGTCGGTGACGGCAGCTTCGATTTTTGCTGGATCCACGTTGTACGTGCGCGGGTCAATATCGACAAAGACAGGAAGAGCCCCGGTGCGTGATATGCAGCCAGCCGTAGCGAAGAACGTGAAGGGGGTGGTAATGACTTCATCGCCCGGGCCTATGTTCAGAGCCATGAGACTGGCAAGCAGCGCATCTGTCCCGCTGGACACACCAACACCGAATTGACAGTCAGACAGCTCCGCAACACGTTGTTCCAGCTCGGCGACTTTTGGCCCAAGGATGCAAATCTGGGAGTCGAGCACTTCGCTTACAGCGGCAAGAACCTCATTCTTAATGGTGGCGTACTGCGCCTTGAGATCAAGAAGTGGAACTTTCATAAGATAGCCTCCTGCAATGACATTTCGTTCTTGAATTCGTCGTAAGTTTTGGAACCTACATTCTGCCCCGCCGGCAACGGGGAATCTTCATCGAGATCGAGGCACCGGACGATTCCGGGTTCGACCTCCTTATAGCGAAATCCACTCTCTGGACAGCGCATGATGCCGTCTGCGTCGGGAGAGAGCCGGTGGCCATGGCGGCTCATCCAACCAAGTTGCCGCGCGGGATTGCCAACCATCAGAGCGTAGTCGGGAACGTTTTTGGCAACAACAGCTCCAGCTCCTATGAAGCTATAGCGGCCGAGTTCGATGCCACAGACAATCGTTGCATTCGCCCCCACAGTTGCGCCGCGGTGGAAGATTGTGGCTTCGTAAAGCGAGTGGCGGTTCACCTGAGAGCGAGGATTCGTGACGTTGGTGAGCACGCAGGATGGTCCCAGAAAAACATCATCCTCAACCACCGTGCCGGCGTAAATCGAGACGTTGTTCTGAACTTTGACATTATTGCCAATGACAACGTTCTCGGCTACCTGGCAGTTTTGTCCGAAGATGCAGCGCTCGCCGATCTTCGCGCCCTTCAGAATGTGGGAGTAGTGCCAGACCTTCGTCCCGGCGCCGATCTCGCACCCCTCGTCAACCACTGCGGTAGGATGAACGAAATAAAGTTTCTTGGGCGCTTCGGGTGGGGTGGGTGAGATCACCGCCTTGTGGCTCTCCAACGCTTGCTGACAGGCGCTCAAGACCCTCAAAACACGAAGGCCCTCGCGACCGTCTGTAACTGGAGCGCGTCTCGATTCCATGCAATCGAGAAACTCACTGCACTCATTCCGCAGAGGCTCAGCTTTTTCAAGGAGGACAGGCTCGGCTTCTGCCTTCACCGCATTCGGAACGCGATCCTTCCACTCCACTCGATGAGGGTAAAGCACCAGTTTTTCCGCTGCCGTGTCGTCAAAGACCGCCATCTTTTCGGAACCAACAACGACCAGGCGCTGTTCCTTGAACGGGTGAAGCCAACTCACGAAAACGTGGGCGCGGACGCCGTTCGCAAAGGCAAACTGGCTGAGCGTCACGTCAGCGACGTTTTGGCTAAGATAGTAGCCACCTTCGCAGGTCGTCGACTGCGGCTCTTCGCCCAACAGACTGAGCAAGACACTAATATCGTGCGGCGCAAAGCTCCATAGGATGTTTTCCTCAGCACGGATCTTGCCCATATTAAGGCGATTCGAATAAATGTACTCCACACGGCCAAGACAACCGCCATCAATGAGTTCTTTCAGCTTCCTCACGGCCGGATGGTACTGTAGGATGTGCCCGACCATCAGAATGCGGCCACACTTGGCTGCGAGTTCGAGCAGTTCCTCCCCCTCTGCAACCTGGAGTGCCAACGGCTTCTCAACAAACACATCCTTACCGGCCAGCAAAGCACGCTTTGCCATGTCATAATGCATCACTGCCGGCGTGGCCAGGACAACTCCGCGAATAGCCTCGTCCAAAAGGACATCCGCAAAGTCCCGCCGGTAGGCCACTTGCGGGTACTTCGCCCGGATATCTGCCTCAACAAGGGGATTGTCGTCGCACACCGTGTGCAGCGCGCCAAGGTCGAAAACATTCCGGACCAGGTTCTTGCCCCAGTATCCGTTTCCTACAACCGCGACATTCTGAACCATGATGCCTCCAAGCGTTAAGCGAGAATAATCTTTTCCCGGTCGGCAATGTTCCGAGTGGCGTTCCGCGTATCGATCACAATTTTGGACTTCCGCACAATATTGTCGTAATCGTAGGCGTCGTGGTCGGTCAGAATCAGCGTCGCGTCAGTATTCGCAAATACATCGTCCGTCAATTCCCGCAACTCGATTCCCGGAAGGCGGCCATAGCGGTGCGACACGTAGCCACTCACATGCGGATCGAAATAGGAAAGGGTAAACCCGCGGTCCGCAAGAAGTTTGAGGATCTTGATCGAGGGTGATTCACGGCAATCGTCTACATTTTTCTTGTAGGCCAAGCCGAGCACCAACAGGCGCGCTTTGTTCGATGGAATCCCTTGGGTGCTCAGGTGATCCGCAACGCGCCCCACTACCTCGTAGGGCATGTTCGTGTTGATCTCACCTGCTAGTTCGATGAAGCGCGTGGAGAAGTCGTATTCCCGCGCTTTCCAGGAGAGATAGAAAGGATCGATCGGAATGCAGTGACCGCCGAGGCCCGGCCCTGGATAGAACGCCTGGAAACCAAATGGTTTTGTCTTCGCTGCATCCACAATCTCCCAAATGTTCAGGTTCATTCGTTGGCAGAGAAGCTTCAATTCGTTCACGAGGGCAATATTGACGCAGCGATATATGTTTTCAAGGATCTTTGACATTTCCGCCGCTTCACAGGAAGACACTGGAACAATCTTGTCAAAGACCGCTCCATAGAACGCTTCCAGGGCCCGCCGAGAAGCAGGATCATTTGCGCCGACGACTTTGGGAATGGTACGCGCCGTGAAGTTTGGGTTGGCCGGATCTTCACGCTCCGGGGAGTAACCGACAAACAACTCCTCTCCGATTTTCAACCCGGACTTCTGCAGGATTGGAAGCACTACTTCCGTCGTAGTGCCTGGATAAGTTGTGCTCTCCAAAATGACGAGTTGCCCAGGACGCAAATGTGGAACAAGAGACTCCACCGTCTCCCGGACCGCAGTAAGGTCGGGCTGCCTGGCCTTATCCAGAGGTGTGGGAACGCAGATGCTCAGAGTGTCCGCCTTCGACACATAGGAAAAGTCCGATGTGGCAATCAGACGATCGCCCTTGCGCATCTCTTGAATCACAGACGGAGGAATGTGGCCGATGTAGCTTTCTCCTCTCGCGAGTTTCCGCGTCTTCGACTCATCGATGTCCAGGCCAAGGACTTTGAATCCACGGCTTGTAATGAGTTGGGCAAGGGGTAAACCGACATATCCAAGCCCGAGAATGCCGGCCGTGAGGCTCCGGCGTTCGACCTTCTGGATGAAGTTATCCAGATGAGAACAAGAGACTTCAGCAATCATGTGCGCAATCCTTTGTTTTCTTGGTGGCGAGCGCCATTCCTTAAGCTGGCCCGGTCACCACAATAGCTATGCACTGGTACGACCGGCTCAAAATGTTGAATAGCGGCCTGCCAACTTCTCCCATACCAACCACAATTACGACCGCATCAGATACAGCCCCCCTTTGTTTGTTTTCGCTTGTTAAACAGAAGATGGGCACTCTACAAAACAGTACGAGGACTTTCATAAGTCCTTGACCGCTGTGTAAAGGTCCCGCCACCTCTGCCGATCCCCGTGCAAGACAAAGTGTCCATTGCAATGAAGTGTCCAGCGATCTTCTAACCTTCCTCTTCCGAGTAATACCCCTTACCGGATCCCTGATAATAGCCACCGCCATAGCCATAATAATGATCGCCGACTACGATATCGTTGACTATAATGCCTGAGATATGGGCATTGCCTGCTTGCAGCAACTCACAGGCCCGCCGTAGACCAACGCGCGACGTAAGGCCAACCCTCGACACCAGCAGAGCCATGTCTACCCACTGCGCAATGAGCACAGCATCCGTAACAAGCAGGGTTGGAGTGCTATCGATGACTACGTAATCGTACTCCGCTTTCCACTCTTCCAGCAGTTCGTGCATCCGGGTGGATCCAAGCAGTTCCGCGGAGTTCGGTGGACGCAATCCAGACTGGAGAACAAAGAGATTTGGAGCCTCCGGCAGATCTACCACAACTTCGCGCCAGTTACCAGCTCCGGTAAGGGCGCCACTCAACCCAAAGTTTGTTGGTATCTTCACTTGTTCTGCGATTCTGCCGCGCCGGAGGTCGGCATCGACCAGCAGTACACGGCGCCCCTGCTGGTTGAGCGCAATCGAAAGATTCGTGCTCGTGGTTGACTTTCCTTCCGATGGCGCCGCGCTCGTAATCTGGATCGTCTTCGGTGGCGTACCGGGAGAGGAAAGGAGAATCGCGGTGCGAAGCGCGCGGAACGCCTCAGAAGCCTGCGATTTTTGCCGCTGGAAGGTGACGAATCCCGGCCCTGCGAAACCCTCCGCATTCGTCTCTCCTGCCTGCGGCTTTGACTTCGGACGCCCGAGTTTAATATGGGGGATTATTCCAAAGATTGGAATTGATGTCAAAGCTACGATCTCTTCAGGGTCCCGGATCGACTGATCCAGGTTCTCGGCAGCGAAGGCGAAAGCAGTTCCTGCACCCAAACCAAACAGGATGCTCAGCGAAAGCACAAGGGGGATTTTGGGTTCAACCGGCTGCGTAGGCAGTGTCGCCATGTCGATGGCGTCGATGGTAGCCGCCTTAAGACTGGCAACTACTCCCGCCTCTTTCAGCTTTTTTTGCAGGTCTTCGTATAGATCATTGTTGGATTCGACCTCACGCTTCAGGATGCCGTACTGGTCAAGTCCCGCGCTCATATCATTAGCGATCTGCTTCTGTTGGTCAAAGGCTGACCGCATCTGCTTCTCAGTGCCGGAAGAAATCTCGTAGTCCGTACGGAAGCGTTCCTGAATATCTGCAATCTCCTTTTGCAGCGACTTTTCCACTTGGGCCAACTGCTTGTTGAGTTGAATCACTGCAGGATAGTGAGGACCATACTCTGCATTTGACTGAGCGAGCTGGCGTTTCAAATCCGCTTCCTGCCCCCGCAGGACCGGAAGTACACTGTCGGGGACGATCGTGCCGATCAACTCAGGGTTGGCAGACTGGGCGACGCGATACTGCGCTTCTTTCAAGATTCGGTCTGCTTCTGCGTCCGTCAGTTCCTGGCTGAGATCTTTCAGCTTAGAGAGCACCAGGTTGTCGTTCTCATCGGTGCCGAAGATGCCTGTCTGTTTTTGGAGCTTGGAGAGATTGCTCTGAGATTCTTCCACTGCGGACTTAAGTTGAACCATTTGGCCCGATAACCAGTTCGATGCCTTCATCGTGTCGTCGTAACGCGTCATGAAGGTGCGCTGGGTATAGGCAGACACCAGATGGTTGACGATATCCCGTGCTAGCGACGGATTAGCATTACGAAAGGTGATTTCCACTGCCTGCGTGCGTGCGATAGTCCGCACCGTTAGTGAAGTATCGAAGCTTTTCAATAGCTCGTTGCGGCGTGCTGGGCTCGTTTGCTCAATCTGGTCTGGCGTCTCCGAGACGGCACGCGGCCCAAAGAACATAAACTTGCGGTGACCAGCAAATGTGGGTTGCTTATCAAGCCGCAATTCACTGATCACAGTCCACGCAAGGCTCTTGCTCTTCAGAATATGGACTTGGGTCTCGAGCTTTTCATCGAAGCCGAGACCGCCGCCTCCGAGGCTCGAGGTGATGTCTCCCATGTCCAGTGAGTCAGAACCTTCAGGGTTTATGGCCAAATCAGCAACAGCCTCGTACCGGGGAGTCTTCACGATGCAATACAACGCGCCAAGAAGAAAGGCGACGATGACCGAAGCGGCTATAATCCGCCTGCGGCGCCGGAAAATACGGATAAGATCCGAGAGGCTGACCTCGTCGGAACTGCCGGGATCTCCTGCCCTCCCGTTGCCCCGAATACTCACCGAACGGGGTCCCTCAGATATGCCTTGACTTGAACGACTCACTGGATTCCCTCTCCTAAGTAAAGGATCATGGTTAAGGATGCAGCTCGACAGCGTATACAGAGTAAACTGCGGCTTGAATCGCTGCCTGTATCCCCATGGCACCGTAAGCCTTTACGTTGCTCAGCGGAACGAAGACGATATCTTCCGCATGCAACTGCAGGTCTGAGGCTTTTGCGTGATAAATTTTGTCCAGCGATACCTCAATCTCCACCGTTCCCTCAGAAGACTTTCTGATGATAATGACATGCTTCAGGGAGGCCACCTTTGTCGTACTTCCAGCTAGTGCAATCGACTTCATGAGCGAGATGGAGGTATTGTTCTCCATGAGAAATGCGCCCGGCTTGTTAACCTCTCCGAGCACATAAACCACCCCCGCTTTGGAGACGATGATCGTGTCGCCCGGAAAGATCGTTACGTTTGTCTGCTCTAGCGTTTTCCCGCCCGAGAGGTCTATCACCTCCTCACGGTCCCGCCGGCCCGCATGCAGAATCGTCACTGTGCGGCCAGCTTTCAGCGTCAGGCCACCCGCCGCGGAGATCGCGTCGTAGAGCTTATGGGGTCCCATCAGCGGGTAGATCCCCGGCGTATTTACCTCTCCGTATACAGTGATTCCCTGTGTCGCGAACTCCTCGATGAAGAGCGAGACTTCCGGCTTCTTTACCAACTGACGCTCGATCAGTTCACGCGCAATCAATAGCTGTGCATCGCGAACCGTCAAACCCGCAAGCCTTAGGTCTCCTATGAGTGGGAGACTAACAACGCCGTTCAAATCAACCCGAACTTTCAAGATCAGCTCAGGAACCTGGTAGACGGAGAGGTCGATCAAATCGCCAGGCCCAATGGTCATTGCGTTCTGATCGGGCACGGTTGCGGACTGCGAGCCGTTTGCCTCTTCCTGCGCCCGCATGAGAGGAGAACAAATCCCCATCAGGCCCAATACCAGCACACACATCCAGTATCTAGCAACTCTCACCAATGATGCACCTTGCGAACTCCCGGAAGATTTCGGGGATGCCTGATGTAGAAACGATGCTGACAAACTTAACATAGTAAATGCCCTCAGATTCAAATCGATTCGGAATAAAAACACCGGCTCATTCCGACACCTGTCATCTGAATTCAAACAGGTCTTGAAGGATGCCGTGCTTTAAGGGGAGAGCAACTGGAAGAAGCAGCCTTGCAACAACCCCGTCCCGGTCAAATTCTCAGGGCCCCAGGCACCCGCAATGAAAATCAGATCAGCTCAATTCATTCTTTTTGCGGGCGCGGGCTCTGCTGCCACCGAACTTGTGGCCTGCATGGCATGAACTCGAATCTTGACCTGTTCGGCATGGTTTGGCTTGGCAGACAAGGCGGTCTCCAGAAGCTGTGAACTGGGATTATAGTCGGGAACCAATTCCTTGAGCAGCAGCACGAGGTTGGCGACATCTTGCCCTTCAGTAATTTGTTGCAGGCGAAGCAAAAATGCTTTGATTTGCCTTACATCCCGATTGTGATTGCCAACATAGCTTCTGATCTTAGCGTGCGAAGTTGGGATTAGATGCTCATCCTGCAGATTCAATTCTTCGAACATTTTCTCACCTGGACGAAGACCTGTAAATTGAATCTCGATGTCTCGTTCAGGCTGGAGCCCCGAGAGCAGAATTAGATTCTTGGCTAGATCCGCGATCCGGACGGGCTCGCCCATTTCGAGGACGAATACCTCTCCACCCTTGCCGATCGAGAAAGCTTGCAAAACCAGCTGGGCCGCCTCGGGAATGGTCATAAAATAGCGGGTCATTTCCGGGTGAGTAACTGTCACCGGGCCGCCTGCGGCAATTTGTTCCTTGAAGATTGGAACTACACTTCCGTTGCTTCCGAGCACATTCCCGAAGCGCACCGCAACAAACTTGGTACCAGTATCCGTTTGGAGTGCGCGTATTAGCAACTCTGCTGTGCGCTTTGTAGCGCCCATCATACTGGTCGGCCGAACCGCCTTATCTGTGGAAATCATGACAAAATCGTCGACTCCGTGCTCAGCCGCTGCACGGGCGACGTTCCAGGTCCCGAAAATGTTGGTTTTGACGGCAGCGAAGACGTGCCTCTCCATCAACGGAACATGCTTGTAGGCGGCTGCATGATACAGAATCGACGGGTGATAGTGTTGCATCACCCGTTTCAGAGTGCCACGGCTGGTAATATTGCCGATCTCTGGGTAAAAAGTTATGTATGGGAAGCTTTTAGCCATCTCTCTGTCAATATGAAAAAGGGGGGTCTCCGCCTCATCGAAACCAACAATGGCAAGCGGATGGAAGTGAGCGATCTGCCGGCAGATCTCCGACCCGATCGAGCCCGCGGCGCCCGTCACCATGACGACTCGCCCTTGAATGCGCTCCCGAATCCGCTCCAAGTCAAGCTGCACTGGCTTTCTACCGAGCAAATCCTCTACGGCAACCTCTCGGATTTGCTTGCCCAATTCCGTGCCCTGGACAAGCTCTCCCAGACTCGGCACCATCTTGTATTCCACCTTGGCATCGGTGGTGAACTTCAAAATGCGCACCATTTGCGGTCCCGTCGCGGAGGGAATCGCAATGAGCACTCTCTTGATGGCGTGCTTCTGTACCAAGGCTTCGAGGGCTTCTCCTTTTCCCATTACCCGCTTGCCACCCAGCACGAGCCCAACTTTGCTTGAATCGTCATCGACAATGCCTATGACATCGCACATCAGGGATTGGTTCTGCTGTAGCTCCCGCAGTAGCGCCAGTCCTGCGTCACCGGCGCCGTAAATGAGCGTTCTCGTCCGCTCACCCTCGACCCTCCTCCTGCTCCTCGCGGTCAAGATGACGCGAACTGCCAACCTTCCCCCCAAAGCCAGCACGCAGGAAATCAGCCAATCGAGAATGTACACAGAACGCGGAATGCCCCATGGCCCGATCAGAAGAAATATGACCAATCCACCCAGCATTGACCCCGCTGAAACAGCCAAAACAATCCGCACTGCATCATGAACAGAAGTATGCCGCCAACTCCCCCGGTTTACCGCGCCAACGATGAAGGATGCAGACTTTGCCGCTGCCCAGATGCACAGGGCCACCCCCATCGGGTGGAAGTATTGGGCGGGCAATGCGCCGTCGAATCGCAACTCGAATGCGAGGAATGTAGAGAGGGCAAATGCCGCCAAGTCCAAAGGGTATGCAATAAGTCGACGCCCGATACGTTGCGCCCTATGCCGTCGGGCAAGCTTTGATTCCGGAGACATATCTTTTCCTCCTGGATTCCTGACGTTCTGTTTCACTTACGGTTCTTAAACTTGGCCCTGCGAAAATGACGGTAGCGTTCTTTCTGGACTTCGACCTATGTAGTTCATCCAGAATGCTCCTCTGTTGTCTGGGCAATGGGCGATGGATAGGCCGGCGCCCTTGGAACGATCAAATCCAGCCAGAACTTGGCATATGCACGGTGCGCCTCCAGGCTGTTTGAATATACGGGCTTGTTGCCATCGATCAGGTTGTATATCCCCGGATACGTCAACACCGTCATCATCAATGCAGATGTCAGGATTGTGGGATCCAAATTACGAATTTTCCCGCCCTTGATGTTCATCTCCAAATAGTGATTGATTGTCGAGAAAACAGGCGAAAGATACTCCAAGCAGAATTCGTCCGCCTTCGTGTGCAACTCGATGAACGCGACCGCAATCAGCCGAAGCAACTCCGGCCGGTAGTTGACTGTATCTGCAAGCATCTCGATAAGCTTTGGCAAGACCGCTTCTGGAGAGTCGCATTGCGTTATCCCTCTCTGCACGTCCTGGCGAAACTTCAACCCTGCGGAATACGAGCGGAGGGACGCCCAGAAGAGTTCTTCCTTATTCTCGAAATGCCGGAAAAGCGTGTTTTCACTCACGCCGGCAAGGCGGGCGATCTCACGAGTGCTCGTTCCGTAATACCCCTGACGCGCAAACAGCTTGCCTGCCGCCTGGAGAATCTTGTCTCCCCTCACTGAACTCTTGGGTGTAACGGGCATTTTATATGCACTCCACGCCACAATTGCAGGGCATCGGCAGCCTGCACGGGACATTGTTCATTTACCGTAAAGTCGCTGCGACTCTACGCCACACCAAGGGGCTACAAATTGGCGTCACAACCGGGGCGCACAGATTGATTCTGACGCGCCGAATTCCGTGCCGCTCTTTTTCTGGCGAACCTTGAATTTGGATGGTCACAGATAGAAGCGATGGAGGAGGCGAACTCCTGGAACAGATTAAGTTGTAAAAGCTCTCGAATCAACATGATAGAGCCATAGTCGGCTGCTTAGCCGGTATTCTTGTCATATTATTCCGATACAATTACGACCTGGACCTCAGCGACGATGCACCAGCTTGTAGCGGCGTGCTTGATTTCGAATGCTGAGTGGCGGCGTTGCCAATGTCCATTGTCCTTAAGACATGCTCGCCGAGAAAGTGGGCGGCTGAGAAAGAAACTATGGACATACTGCCTCAACATACACGGATTCTTCTGCTCTTTCGTACAAATCGAGATTCTCGGGGGCGTTGATCTGCGTCTCGCCAGCTTTCAGAATTCTCGGAGAGACGAATCCCTGTGCTTCAAGCAATCGGGAAAGAGAGAGACCGTCATACATCCACTGATGATGCCTGGTGCCAACCAGAAGTATTCCGAGACGCTTGGACAAGGTTCTAGGCTGTGGCGCGGTCATATGGGTTGACTCAACGAACGCATCGGCATTGTTGGTCGCGATGTATTTCTCAGCTCGCATGCGGATGTCGGGCACGGCAAGACGTATAATCCCGCGGGAACAGAGAATTCTCCGGGCCTCCCGAAGGAAGAAAACAACCTCGTACTGGTCAAGATGCTCGAGCATATGCGAACTATAGAGAACTTCAACCGAGCCGGATTGGAGAGGAAGGCACCTGGTTGCATCTCCATACTCGATGGAGTGTTCTCGGGCAAACTGAATGAAGGAGGCCTGATTTTTGTTGACAAGGCCGATTTTCCTGAGGAATACCGGAAGCAGCGGTAGATTGGATAGACGGAGGCTGAGGGAGTTGTCGAAGTTCCTCCATCCTGCTGTGGGAGTCTGACCACACCCTACATTTATTCGCAGCTTGTCCATTAATGGCAATCTCCTTTTCAGCGCTGATTCCCTCTAATTACACCGCCCTTAGACCGGTTTCGAAAGATTTCACCTGCATCTGTGCGCCACCCAATTCATCACTCTGATTTCTGGTAATGCCCGCAGCGGTAATACCCGTAGATAGGAGTAGCCGTCCGAAGAGGTGTTTTGGCTCACCTGGTTCAGAACCACACCGACGATATTGGCTCGGAGCCGATTCAGTACCGAGATCACCTCGGCAACGGCCCTATGTCGGGTTTCTCCAGCCAGGTTGACAATGAGGACTCCATCGGCTGCGGTGGCTATCTGGAGGCACTCTGCAAAGCCCAGCAGGGGCGGCGAATATATTATGGGCCTGCGCCGATGCACCCACCCCTCCAGGACTTAACGTCAAAGGCACCCTCTCTTATACGACTATCGGCTCCAAATCTTCGGCGTCCACCTGGATTGCGGCATGCTGGTTAATCAATTCGAGTGTCAACACAAAGCGCAAGCTGTTGCTCTTTCTGATAAGAGTTCCCAGAAGACCCTGCATCACGCCGCTCTTAATTCGAACTTTTTCGCCGATAACAAGGTCGCGATACGGTTCGATCCGTTGCCTACAGAAGTCAGAGCGCAGAAACTCGACCTCGGAATCCGGAAGAGGGACACACTCTCGGCTGTTGCCCACAATTTGTAGCACACCGGGAGATTGGAGAACCTTCGCCCGCTCCCTGGAATTGATATGCACAAACAGGTAGGTCGGAAACAGCGGCAGGATGAGCTTCATCCGTTGCCGGTTCTTCCAGACCCGGACGGTTTCATAGGTTGGGAGAAATGACTCAATCTCCCGCATTTCAAGCTGCTTCAGTGCCGACTTTTCGTGTTGCGGAACAGTGTAAACCGCATACCAATTGCGATCACACGTGGCACCCATGATTGCTGGGTTCTGGGAGACCTGGCCACCGAATGTTTGACCTATCGTCTGTAGACTCACCCGAAGCCTCTGGTTTAACCGGTGCGTCGCACAAACGGCAGAGAGCAACGTCCCGGATGTGCGTAAAGGGTGAAGCGTGAAATACTTGCTCCCCTCTTGACCATCAAAATGCACATGGCTCTGCCATCCTGACTTAGCAAATCAACTTTACGCTAAGCCCTTCATTCAATCATCACCAAACCATGCACCCTACTCACAGGGACAACGAATGCTTCAACCGCGAAACCATCCAGCGCTGAAAACACTCTCGGGTAAGCCCGTCAACAACCATTGAATGAAGGTGGACCTGCGTGCGGGGGATTGGCACATCTTGTTTCCGTGTTGTAATGATCGTAAGCCAATGCCGCCGTTTGTCAAGTACAGAATTGTGAATTTGGCGCCAATAATCGTTGGCAAATAATCATTTCTCGCTTGCGCTAATTTATTGTCTAAAAACATTGCACTATAAGTAATGTGCAATCAATTGTTTACCTCCACCCCCCCCCGAAAACGAACTATATTCACAAGCAGTCGGGCAATGAGTAGATTTTGGTTTTGTGCCCCGGCAAATGGGATCAAAAGCCTCCCCCGTGGCATTATGGAGGCACTTGCTGTCAGTCACCGCTTTCTTCTGCGCAGGAAATGGCCGACTCTTTGCAACAATTGGGCCGTGCCTCAGCGTTGGCTCAAATCGGTTTCTGTGGCTGGCAGGAGAGCGTATTGGCCACCGCAGCACATATCAACCTTGGAGGACTCCTGGCGCAAAGTGCAATCGTTGTACTGCCTGAACGGAGCGGTGGCTTGACGCCAGACAGGCGTGAGCAGCCAGCAGTATCAGCGCGGTGAGTTCGGCGCCGCAACGCGACCACTCCGCCGTGGCGCGAAAACGAGCCTGGCACTGGGCAGCGGACGAGGGTTCGCACACTGCCTGAACTCAGAATCTCCATCTTGGCCGTTGGCCGGACATGGAATCAGTGTAGGCGAAGAAAGGCGAATCACAGTCCACAATTGCAACAAGCGTGGTATGATCGTGGTGACTTTTAGGCCGCTTGACGGCTAAAAGGGTAGTACCTTGCACCTCATCTTCTGGCGTTTTGCCAGGCTCTATTTTCCACTCTGCGTAGCAACGGCCCTGGGGAAGCTCTCCTCAGGGCCGTTTTCTGTCTGACGGTGCGTGTGCGTCTGACATAATCCCCGGTGTCGTTTTTTGGTGTCGGTTTGGTGTCGGATTTGGTGCCCGTTGGTGCAACTCAGTGCGAAATTCCAGAAGCTATATCTCTTTTGTAATCAATGTCTGATCGGCTCGGTGCGACTTTGGTCATCAACTTGCTCAGGTCACGTTCATGAGACGCGGAGTTTTCCGAACACAGTCACAGATTCCGTCCCGGACGCTCGGCACATCAGGCGGTTGCCAAGGCACAGCAGTATGCAGCCTCTGGCCGCCGTTGGGTAGTTTGAAATGGACATTGGAAAAGTTCTTTGACCGGGTCAACCACGACGAGCTTATGGTGGTTGTAGCGCGTCGGGCCAGGGCGAATCCCACCGGCAAGGAGCAAGACAAGAGAATCGGGCTGATCCCCCACAGGTCAGCCCGAGCCCGCTCGGTTAGAAATTTGGTAGCAAATTGGTAGCATTTAGCGCCCATTGGGCCGGTTTTGCCGACTCAGCCGACTCGTAAGTCCTTTGCCGTCAACAAAACGCCATCTTGGAACTTCCATAACGAAAAGGTCGTGGTAGGGGCGACTTAGGTAGCGTGGTTCCGAGGAACTCTCAATCACGCAGGGACCATTCGGTGTTTTCCCAATCTGGTTGAATAGCGTATGGGCGGATTTCAACCCCACATTGACCCCACAATACGGATTCCTCACCGTTCCAATCAGTGCCTTAGGCTGCCAGCCGTTCCGCGTAAGTCGTTGATATTACGTTGTTAAATGTTCTCATAACCCAAAGGTCGCTGGTTCAAATCCAGCCCCCGCAACCAAATCTTTCAACTACTTACAAGATTTGGTCACTTCCGGTAAGTCCCCGTTATCCCCCAATAGGAACAGACTGCAATTTACTGTACGGTCGCAGTGGCCGCATCTGCGGGCAATTCCTGCGAGTTGGGGCCGAAAACCAGTCCCACGACCTGACTGTTTGCGCGGCGTTTCGTTTCCGTCATGGCCCGTCCGTAGACGTTCATCGTTGTCTGGATCGAGGCGTGACGCATCAGTTCTTGCTGCACCTTCATTGGAGCGCCCGTCTCATCGAGCCAGGAGCGATAGCTGTGGCGAAAAGTGTGCCAACCAATATCCTCCCCAAGACCGGCGAGCTTCGCAGCCCGTTTGATTTGCGACTTCTGCAAGCTCTCCTGGTGGTACGGCCTCCCTGTGACTGGATTGGCAAAAAGCCAATCCTCGTCTCTTGGGAAGACCGTAGCGTGGCGCCATTGCAACAGCACCTCCGCAAGACGAGCATCGAGCGGAACATCGTCTCTCGAATACTCCGTCTTCACATCGTCTACCCTGCCGCCCACTACGCTCCTCTGGACCAAGACTGAGCGATCCTCGAAATTGAAATCGCCCCATTGCAAGCCCAGAATTTCGCTGATGCGAAGGCCTAGGCATTGCGCGACCAAAACCATTGTTCGGTAAGGTTCGCCCAAATGCTTGAGCAGTTCAAAGAACTCGTCCACGGTGAGAACCCGTGGCCGCTTGAGCCGCTTGCTTCCATTCTTCACGCGCACCAGAGAGACAGGGTTCTTGCCGAGTTCGACAATGCCCCACCGCTCCGCGCATTTGAAGACCAGGTGCATGATTCCCCGCACATGAGTCTTTGACTTTGGGGCCAGCGGCAAATCGCGCAACCACTGTTCCATTGCCATCGGCTTCAGCTTATCCACGGGGTGCTCTCCCCAACGTGGTCGGATGTGGACTCGGATGTTTGACAGGTGCGACTTCCGAGTCGAGTAACGCTCCGAGAGTTCCTGCTCGATATAGCGGTCGAGCAACGCTCCGAAAGACGCCGCCTCCACTTCCGCGCGTGGAGATTCTTCATTGAGACGAAGAAGAAGAGCTTGCGTGGCCTTCCGTGCTTGGGTCTCCGTTGTGAGCACACCGCGATCTCCAAGGATCACGCTCTGCCGTTTACGCTTTCCCTGAGAATCCGTCTCGTAATAACGGAACTCCCACACATCCGGTCCGCGCTCGCGCTTCCTCAACCGCAGACTTCCATATTGATACCGTGTCCGAACAAACAAGGTTTACCTCCTGCTTGGTTGCGGGCACGAGTGGTTAAGAACAGGGTACCCCTGTTCTGCTTCAGAGTCGATTGCAGACTGCTCCGCACCGAGCAACTGGCCGTGAAGATCCGAGAGCCGGAAACGCCAGAGTTTACCAACCCGTAGT
>Ga0307377_10000179_pt1 | contig 86566 bp, 160 predicted proteins | sample TR3MG_FD_202535 | JGI IMG/M metagenome (GOLD analysis project Ga0307377, IMG submission 202535) | Soil microbial communities from Risofladan, Vaasa, Finland - TR-3 | ecosystem: Environmental > Terrestrial > Soil > Coastal area > Acid sulfate soil | place: Finland: Risofladan, Vaasa | collected...
GTCCCGCCTGCAAGATTTAATTTAGTATTCAAAGCATTTGTTACAGAAGTATTCTGAGCATTAATATAATTTGTCTGGCTTGTATTCTGAGCAGTCATTGTTGTATCAGCATAGTTCTTCATTGAAGTATTAATAGCATTTACTTCCGTTTCATTATAAACCTGAGCCCAAATCCCAGACCATGTTACATAGGCACTTAAATCTGTAATCTTAGCAAAAACTACATTAACCCAATTAACAACAGAAGCATTATTTTGGGCAATATAGTTATTTTGAGATGTGTTAAATAAAATATCCTGACTATCAACATAATTCTTCATTGATGTATTTTGAACACCAATATAATTAACTAAAGATTGATTTTGAATTGTTGCATTTGCCATAGTCATATGAGTTAAGAATGTTGTCCAGTTTGCTTGCCATAATGGTTCTCCATTTGCCGTATTGAAGTATGAACCATTATTTAATATTTGATATAATGTTGTATTTGCATTTATAACATAATTTCTCATTGAAGTATTTTGTAAAGTGAAATTCTCTCCAGTCATATAAGAAGTATTTGTTATACTAAGATATGAAACATTAAAATTATTTATATCTGTTTTAGTGTAATAGTTAATTTTATCTAAACTCCAGTTTCCAACTCTATCTACCAATGTTGTTATTAAAGTATATAATCCAAATGTATTTGTTACCGAAACATTATTTGAAGCGATTGAATTTGTTATAGATAAATTCCTACTATTCATATCGTTTGTCTGACTTGTATTTTGATTATCTACATAAGTTTGAGTAGCATGTGTTAAAAAGACAGAATAATTTGCTATAAATGTATCTGTTCCCCCTGCTCCATTAGTTGAATTTACCCATAAAACATAATTTCTCATTGAAGTATTTTGAATAGCAAAGTAATTAACTAAAGAGGTGTTTTGAGTAAGAACATAATCTATAAGATAATTGTTCCTTGTTACATTAAAAACATTAGTTATCCAATTAACTATTGAATTGTTCTGGACTAAGTCCTTAGCATCTATTGTAGAATTAATCCAACTATCATCATATAAAGTTCCTGTATTTGTGGAATTAACCCACAAAATATAATTCTCAATTGAAATGTTATTTGACTCTATGTAGTTTGTAAGAGATTGATTATTTAATAAAAATTGAGAATAATTAGCTATGAATGTATCTGTATCTGTTCCAGTGTTTGTAGAATTTACATAGAGGATATAATTCTCTATTGAAACATTATTTGATTCTATATAATTTGTTAGAGATTCATTATTTAATAAGAATTGAGAATAGTTTTGAACAAAGGTATCTGTATTTATTCCAGTGTTTGTAGAATTTACATAGAGGATATAATTAACAAGGGTGTCATTTGTAGTTTGGTTAAAAGTATAAAGATAAGAAACATTAAAATTATCTATGTCTGTCTTTGGATAATAATCTCCTTTATCAGCAGACCAATTACCCACTCTATCAACTAATGTTGTTATTGAAACAAAAACACTATTAGCCCAATTAACTATCGATTGATTATTAGAATTAATATAATTAGTTGTTGAAATATTGTTTGAAAGGAAAGTTGAATAATTAGCATCCCATCTTGGTTCTCCTATACTATCTACATAATTCTTCATTGAAATATTTTGAAGAGTAAAATTATCTCCTGTCATATAAGATTCATTAGTAGCGTTCCAAGGATAATTCAAATAACTTCCATTATTGAGAGTGGAAGTCAAAGCAAGAGAACCATTATATGCTAATGAATCTGTTTCAGGAATATTAAAATAACTTCCATTATTTAATTCACTATCAAGAGCATACGAAGTATTTGTTGAGTTCCAAGGATAATTTAGATAAGAACCATTATTAAGAATATCTACTGAAACATAACTTTCGTTTGTGGCGTTCCAATTCTTTATTTCAAGATAAGATGTGTTTGTAGCGTTCCAATTTGTGAATTTCATATAATCTCCTTTATCAGCAGACCAATTACCAAGTGCAGTCATTGTATCTGCTAAAGAACTAAAAGTAGATGTTATCCAATTTACAATAGAACCATTTTGAATATCTGTATAAGTATTTGCTGGAATTGTCTGATTATAAGCCCAAAGATTATAAGTTGAATTTGTTGTATTCAAATAAGAACTATTAAAATTATTAATATCAGTTTTTGTATAATATAAACTATAATTTGCAATCCAAGTATCTATAATTACTGGATTAAAGAAACTTCCATTCATTAAAGTATCATATAAAGCATAAGAAGTATTTGTAGAGTTCCATTGATAAGCCCAAAGTAGAGAACCATTATATGCTAATGAATCTGTCTCAGGAATATTAAAATAACTTCCATTATTTAATTCTGAACTCTTTGCTATTGTTCCATTCATTACCCAAGACCAGATACTACCATTTGTAATCTTATTCCAATCTATGTGTGTTAAGAATTCTGAATAGTTAGAGTTCCAATTAGTTTCTACTGCTGGAACATCTGTCAACTGACTCCCATTTCCAAAGAAATAATTAGCTGTTATGTTGTATCCTGTATTGTCTAAATTCTCGTTTATATGAAATGAATTTGGGTCAACCTCGTTGCCTATTCTTGGTGTATATCCAGAGGAAACATACATCGCATCAATATATAATTTATGTTGTATACTTGCACTTCCAGCATCTAAAATTCTCAATAATAACTTATCATCAACTATGTGATCTGTTGTATCTCTAATATCTGCACATGCCCAGTTAAAAATTACATTATCAGACATTGTCAAATATCCTTCCCAAGTTCCCAAACTAATACTATACAAAGATACTACAAAACCATCTCCATCTGCCTTATATCTAAAGCATATTTTATTTACATCACTTGTTATATTATTTGAAGTGTTTGCATAATATTCTAATCCATCAGGGGTATCTTCTGTTAAATTATAACTAATTGTATCGTAGTCGTCAAATTGATTTGTCAGACTTAGTGTCCCTTGACTTGTTCCATAAACTAAATTTTCATTTGTAAAAAACCAATATTTCCCAAGAAGTTTATTGTCTAATGTCTCGTTGAATTTTGTTTCGTTGAAAGATAAAAAATATCCATCAAAGATATTCCATGTATCTGCTGATGTCCAGTTAAATTTTCCATTAAATAAGTTTGATGTTATATTATAAATTCCAAGATTAACATTCCCTGTTGCTCCTGTGTAGGGAACATAAGAATAGTTTGTTATATTGCTCCAACTACTATTATAGGCAGAGAAATTTGCATCCCATCTTGCTTCTCCTATACTATCTACATAATTCTTCATTGATAAATTAACATCAGCTACATAATTATTTCTCGTAACATTGAATACATTTGAAATCCAATTTACAATAGAGGTATTCTGTATTCCAATATAATTTACTAAAGAACTATTCTGGACAGCGATATAATTTACAACAGAATCATTTTGAACCAAAATCTTATTATCTATTGTATTGTTAATCCAAGAGTCATCATAATCTCCTATTGTGTTAAAATAACTTCCATTATTCAAAATCTGCATTACAGTTTCATTATTATATATTATAAAATTATTCATAGAGATATTTTGCAATGTGAAATTAGAACCAGTCATATAGCTTTCATTAGTTGCATTCCATTGAGAAGTTAAAAATAATGTCCCATTTAATGCAGTAGCCCAACTTAAATAAGATTCATTTGTAGCATTCCATTGAGAAGTTAAAAATAAAGTTCCATTCATAACTTCTGCCCAAGTAATATGAGTTAAGAATGTAGTCCAGTTTCCATTCCATTTAAGTTCTGAACCTTCAGGCAAGTTTATTAAATTAGAACCATCTCCAAAATAATAACTTGCAGTTACATTACCAGAAAAATTTAAATTATTTAATACATCAATATTTTCAGCAGAGATATTCCTTACATAAAGCCAGTCCCATCTATTTGCTCCTGAACCTAAACTATATGTAAGAGTTGTTGCAGGACTTAAATTTGCAGATAATAACCATTCATTAGTCGCCATATCCAAAGCACCCAATGTTCCACCAAGATAAGCAGAATATAAATTATGTGCAGTTAAATCATATACTCCCAAATTAACATTATTATATGCTCCAGTATATGGAACATAAGTTAGATTAGTTGTATAATTTATCCAAGCATCATCATAAGAAACCTGACTATCAACATAGTTTTTCATTGAAGTATTCTGAACTGTAATATAATTTACAATAGAATTATTGTTTGAAAATATATAATTATTAATTGAATCATTAGTGGTTTGATTATATGTAGAACTCCAAGAAGAATTATAAGCTGTCCAGTTAGCTAACCAAGTTGTATCTATTCCTCCCCCTGTGTTTGTAGAATTTACCCAGATTACATAATTTCTCATACTTGTATTAATATCATTAACTTCTGTTTTTGTATAATAATTTATTTTATCTAAACTCCAATTTCCAACCCTGTCTACTAATGTTGAAATCAAAACATAAAGATTAAAGGTATTTGTTACTGATTGATTGTTGGAATTTATATAATTGTTTATAGAATTGTTTGTAGTTTGATTAAAGGTAGAACTCCAAGTATCGTTGAAAGCTGTATAGTTTGCTGTCCATAAAGGTTCTGCTCCACCAGAAATTGTAGCGATGTAATTGTTTATTGAATCGTTAGTTGTTTGATTAAAAGTATTGCTCCAAGAAGAATTAAATGCAGAATAGTTTGCTGACCAATAAGGGTCCGTTTCTGAACCTATTGAAACATCAGCACAAATTAATGTTCCATTTGGAAACATTCCTATAACAAACTCTGTTCCACAATCATCTAATAAATTTGTATAGTTTGCTAACCATAATGGTTCATCAGTTACATTATTATAATATGTAACATAAGTTGTAGTTATATTTTTAAGAATGCCATCTGTTGATGGGAAGTTCCAAGCAGATACCCCAGATATCAGGAACATTCCTAACAAGAAAAATATTAATATTTTTCTATCCATTATTCAAAGCTCACACTTGATTTAAAATTAGAAAAATTAGTAGGAGAAGAACTAGAATTAGAAGAAGAATTAGAATTAAAAGAAGAACTAAAATTCAAATAAGAATTAGAAAAAGAAAAATTAGAAATTAAAAATAAATTAAAAAAGGATAAAGAAGATTTCATCTAAATGGTTCTCTCTTTTTTATTTGTTGTATTGTAAAGGTGTGGCATTTAAACTACCCCAGCTTGTCTTAAACTAGTATAAGTTACAGCGATTCCAATTCCTAGAATTGAAAGTGCAAAGAAACCTGGAACTAATTTTAAAACTGTAGCACCCCATCCAGTTGTGTTATATAATGCAGAGTTACAACTTGTTCCTGATAAGGAATGATTTGAACTACATGCTGCAGTTAAAACTTCATCTGAAATTGGTCCAATTAAGCTAGTACCTAAAAGGATTGAAACAAAACCACCGATAAGATTTGCTATCATTTTTTATCCTTAAACTATCCCAGCTTGTCTTAAACTAGTATAAGTTACTGCGATTCCAATTCCTAGAATTGAAAGTGCAAAGAAACCTGGAACTAATTTTAAAACTGTTGCTCCCCAACCAGTTGCATTATATAATGCACTATTAGTTGCTGCTGCAGTATTTACTTCTGTAGCAACGGGACCAATCAAACTTGTTCCTACCAATATAGACACGAATCCACCTATAAGATTTGCTATCATATTATTTTTTTGTTATTTGTTAAGCCTCCAATGGAAATATTATAATTTCTTGGTTATATAAATGTTTGTGATTTGAGAATTTTTCAGAATGGGGAGTTTTACTAGTAGAAACTTTTAGGTTTTTGTTACTACTATATAGTGATTAGAAAAGTTTATAAAGGGTGGTTTCCTAATATTATCACAATGGATTGGACATATTGGAATGATAAATATATCTTTGTTAAACTAAAGAGTGGAGCAGTTTATTCTGGAAAAGTTATTGATGTAGATGTTTCTAATGAAAAATTAATTTGGTTTACTATAACTGATAAAAAAGATGAAAGAATTACTTTCCCGAATTCTGAAATTGTTAAATTAAAGGAGGAAGAAGAAAATGAATGAAACAAATTTTATAGAAGATATTAATTATGCAATATCAGATAATATTAGAAGTAGAAATTATCAAACTATTATAAGAAATTTTAATGTTAAAAGTTTTGATGCAAAAGAATTAGAAGAAGGAAAAGATAACTATGATTTCATATGTAAATTAAAAGATGGAACACAATTAAAACTTGAATTTAAAAATAGAAGAATTGGAAATAAATATGATGATGTAGCCTTAGAAGTTTATAATGATGATGAAACTAAAACTCCTGGTTGGGTTTTTAAACTCATAGAAAATGATGTAGATTATGTAATTTACACTTGGCACGAAAAACCAAAAAAGGGATACATAATTCTTAAAGCAAAAGAATTAGAAAAATGGTGGAGAAATAATTTTAACAATTATGGATTAAGAATAAACAAAATTTCATATAGAGAAGGAAGTATGTGGCAAAGTTCTTGGTGTCCTGTTCCTATCAAAGATATCCCTACAAATATTATTTATAAATATGAAATCTTTCCAGACTTACAAAATTTTTGGAGTGGAATATGAGTATTCTTAATTATGATAAAGAAGGAAATTTAATTGTTCCTTTTACTGGAAAGAAAACAAAAGCTTGGTCAGAAATTAAAAGAGAAAGAAGAAATGAAGAAGAAAAACAGAAGTGGAAAGCAATTAATGAAAAAACCAAACCATGGGCAAATGATGGGAAAATATATACTGATGAACAATTTAAAATAGTAATTGATGGAAATTCTAACGATGAAGAAAACCTTATTAAAGTTGGGAAACAATTTGGAAGAAAAGCAACAGCAATAAGAGAATTAAGATTATTTAGAAATAGATATTTGAATGATGGAAAGATACCACAATGCTTTTGGGGTCAATCACATTCCAATGGACCACACAATTTACCAAATAAACCAGACCATCAAGGACAACAATTAAAAAGGATAATAGATGAAATGCCAGATTATTATAAAGGATTTATATAAGATGAATATACAAATTGATAAAGAATTTAAAAATTTAATACCCCCCCTAATGGATGAAGAATATGAAGGTTTAAAAGAAAACTTAAAAAGAAATGGTTGTGAAGAACCATTAACATTATGGAATAACTTTATAATTGATGGACATAATAGATATGAAATTTGTACTAAAAATAAAATAAAATTTAAGGTTATTAAAAAGAAATTTAAAAACAAGGATGATGTTAAAGTTTGGATTATAAATAAACAGCTTGATAGAAGAAATATTTCTAAATATGATAGAACAAGATTAGCATTGAGGAAAGAAGAAATATTAAAACCTATTGCTAAGGAAAATCAGAAAGGGGGTAAAGGGGGTAAGTTGCTTCCGCCAATATTGGCAAAAGCAGACACAAGAGAAACCATATCTAAACTTGCCAAGGTAAGTCATGGAACTGTTGATAAAGTTAAATATATAGAACAAAAAGCTCCAAAAGAAATTAAGAAACAACTTTCAAAAGGAGAAGAAACAATTAGTGGGGCATACAACACTTTGAAAAGAGCAGAGAAAGAAGAAAAGCGAGAACAAGAAAGAAAGGAAGATAAAAAGAAAGCAGAAAAAGTAAAATCTCCAGAAGAATTATTTAAAGAAGTAAAATTTACAACAGTAGTTATTGACCCTCCTTGGGATTTAAATGATGAAGGAGATACCAATCAAATGGGAAGGGCTAAACCAAATTATTCTACAATGTCAATTGAAGAACTAAAGAAACTTCCAATACCAAATATAATAAAAAAAGATGCTCACATTTATTTATGGATTACAAATAGAAGTTTATATAAAGGATTTGAATTACTTAAGGCATGGGGATTTAGATATATAGTTTGTTTAACTTGGTGTAAACCCTCTTTTGGAATGGGAAATTACTTTCGTGGTTCTACAGAACATCTTTTATTTGGTATAAAAGGAAGTCTTCCATTAAAAAATAAAAATACTGGAACTTGGTTTTTAGCAAAACGTGGAGAAGGGGGGCATAGTTCTAAACCAGATGAACTTTATGAATTAGTTGAAAAATGTTCTCCAGGATTATATTTAGATTATTTTGGAAGGAAAGAGAGAAAAGGTTGGTATTCTTATGGAGTTAAATAAATCTTAATTTTGTTACTACTATTAAGTGGTGGGAAAGATTTATAAAGGTTAAATTCATTAATCCAAAATGGAAAACGAAGAAACTGATGAAGAAGTTGAACAGGAAGAACCTGAAGAACAAGATAAAGAAACTTCAGAAGAATCTCCTAAAGAAGAATCTGAAGAAAGCTCAGATGAAAGCGAGTCTCAAGACCAAGAGACTGCTGAAGATTCTGAAGAATAACAATAAAGTTCTTAAGTTAATATTTTTTTTATTTTTTTGTTACTACTATATAGTGATTAGAAAAGTTTATAAAGGGTAGGTGTTTGGTAAAGGACTACAAAATGGAAACGGTTATGGATAAAATTGAACGATGGAAGCTTCTCACTAATTTATTTATCAAAAAAAATACAAAGACATTCATCCGTGAGCTTAATGGAGATTTTCATTTCTGTACTATAATTCTTGTTGATGATGATTATATTTCAATAAAGAACTTTGGTCCTGAACAAAGAGCAGGGACAGAAGAAAAAATTTATTGGTATAATATTTCTGAGTTAGATGAATTTAAAGAAAGGGGGGAAGGGAATGGATAGAGCGATAAATAAAACCACTCAACAAATAGTTTCTGCATTTGAAATTCATAATAATGGTTCTTATCAAAACTTAGAAAAAGGAGAATGGATTGCTCCAAAAGATTCCATATACAATTGGGAAGAATTAGAAAAGAAAGAAGAACCAGTTCATTATGTTTCTGAAAAAGAGTTTAATAATTTTAAAGGAACTAAAGTTGTTTGCTCTCCTTGTTTTTCGGTATATCCAGGTTCTTTAGCAAAAACAGTTGAAGAAAGTAAAGAACACAAAATGTTAAAAGATTGGTTATTCAACCGATTAAAAAATGATGACTTAGAAATAAGATATTCAAAAGGAACAAAACCTCATAAATATGATAATAAATTAAAATTGTCCAAATTAAATATAAACTGGAATGATTATGAAATTGAAGTTACAACAAAAGGAACTAAAAAATTAAGGGCAGATATATTGCTTCCTTTTAAAAAGAAAGATATATTCTTAGGAAATGGAATAATATTTGAAGTTCAATTAAGTAGTCAAAATGAAGTACAAACTTACGAAAGAACTATTGAAAGAGCCTTACATGGATATTCTGTTGTTTGGTTATTTGAAAACGATTTTATAATAGAAGAAGATAATATTAAACTAAAAGAAAATATAGTTAATGTAAATAGTTTTAGTGAACAAATGCACTTTGCCAAAAAGGGTTTTGTAAAAAAATTAAAATTTGTTGTTGAAAATCAATGTAGATTATTAGATGAAAAAATAAAGGAAACCAATCTTGAAATGGATAAACTAATTAAACAGACAAATATAGAAAGAGAAAGATTAGATAATAAAAAAGAAGAAATATATAATGAAATTTTAAAAAGATTAAATTCAAGAGAAATAATATTATTTCAAAAGATAGAATCACTCGAAGGAAATCCATTTAAAGGATTTGTAGAAAATTATAAACAACAAATTCAAGAATGCTTTAATAATTTAGAATTTAATCTTAATAATTCTTTTAAAGAAAAAATGGAAGAACTAAATTATCCCTTAACTTTAGGAGAATGTAATAAGTGTCATCAAGGATATATGCACTATAAAATAACAAGAACCGGAAAAGAAGTATATAATTGTAGCAATTATCCTCTATGTAAAAATACTGTTTGGTTAAATAAGAAAGACTAATATGGTAAAAATAAAAATAATAAAAGATACAGAAAAATGTAAAGTTGGAGAAATAGTTAAAACTTCCAAAAAGTCTGCTGAGTCTTATGTTGATGAAGGTTATGCTGAATATGTTGAAGAACTTCCTAAAATAGAGAAATCAAAAGCTAAAGACCCAAAAGAAAAAATTAAATCAACTACCCCACCAAAAATTATTCTTACAGAAGAACAAATCAATTCAACAATAAAAGAAATATCAAAATTAGAAATGCCTTTAGAAATTAATAAGAAAATAAGAAAACTATCTAAAGATTCTGAATTATCACTACAAACATTACAAAAACAATTAAATTATGAAAAAAAAGAGAATAAGAAAGGTATATCCAATAGTGGTGATACTAATGTTACTAATGTTACTAATGTTACTAATGTTACTAATGTTATATATCCATGGGTAACATTAGTAACACGTAACAAGGCAATATGGGATTCACTTTTCAGTGATAAAACACTTGACAGAATAATGAAGTTTTTAGCAGAAGGAGATAGGGCTTTTACATACGATGAAATAGCAAAAAGATTGGGCTTACCAGTTACAACAATTAAAATGACAATAAGTAGAAATCAGGAGCTTTTTGGAAGAAAATACCCAAATGGCAAAATTTGTTACGCATTTTGTTACGCACCGTGTGTTGCGTTGATTCAGCAAAAAATTAAGGATTATGAAGAAAATTTGCTAAAAATTAAAGAAAGAGAACTTGAACAGAATACCATTCAAACTAAGAGTCAAAAGATAGTTCAGGAATTTAAAAATTTTTACAAACTACACAAGAAAGAACTAGGAAATTCTTTCAGACAAGGAAATAATGTTTTATATTTAGATTTTATTAAATTATCAGAGTTTGATTTATTTTTAATAGATGAATTAACTTTAAACCCAGAAGAAACATTAAAACTATTTGAATTAGCTATTGAAGATTTAGGTTTAATAAAGAATCCAAGAGTAAGAGTAATCAATCTTCCAAAAGATTTAAATTTAAATATTGAAGAGTTAAGGTCCAAGCATCTAAATGAATTAATTTCTTTATCTGGAAGAATTATTACTTTAAGTGATGTAAGACCCCAATGTGTAAATGCAAAATTTGAATGCCCAAGCTGTGGGACAGTCATATCTGTTCTTCAAATTGAAAAGAAGTTTAGGGAGCCTTCAAGATGTTCTTGTGGGAGAAAGGGAGGATTTAAATTAATAGATAAAGAGATGATTGAAACTGCAAGATTAATATTAGAAGACTTACAAGAAAAAACAGATAATCCCCATGCCAAAAGATTAAATTGTTTTTTGAAAGAAGATTTACTTTCTTATGAATTAATGAGTTTATATAATCCAGGGGGAGAGGTTGAGATGGTTGGTATATTAAAAGAAGTTCCTGTTCCACTAAAGGAAGGAGGAATATCTACTAGATTTGAACAAGCCTTTGAAATAAATTCTATTATTTCTTCTAAAGAAGAAATAGAGGTTGATAAACTTTCTAAAGAAGAAATAGATAAAATAAAAAAATTATCTAAAGTAATTGATGAAGAAGGATTAGAAAAAATAACTTCTTCATTCTGTCCAAGCATTTATGGATATGATGAAGTGAAGAAAGCTTTAGTATTACAATTAGCCGCACAAAGAAATAAGATTGGTAAGAAAAGTGAAATAACAAAACCAAATATATTATTAATTGGTGACCCTGGGACTTCTAAAACTATTTTAGGAGAATTTTCTGTTACAATAACTCCAGGAGCTAGAAAATCTGTTGGGGGTTCTGCTTCTGCTGTAGGATTTACAGGAGCAGTAGTTAGAGATGATTTTTCAGGTGGTTGGAGATTAGAACCAGGAGCAATTGTTTTAACTAAAGATTTGTTTATGTTAGATGAGTTAAATAATATTAAAGATGAAGATAAACCAAGATTACAAGAAGCATTATCCGAACATACTATTACTGTAGATAAAGCAACAATTCATACAAAACTATCTGCTCCTTCTTGTTGTCTAGCAACAGCAAATCCAATCCATGGGATATTCAAAGAGAATGAGGACTTAGTCACTCAGTTTAATTTAAATCCTGCAATCATAAACAGGTTTGATATTATTTTTGTTGTTAAAGATATTGTTAATGAAGCTAAGGATTTTAAGATTGCTAAGAAGATGAATGATAGAGAAATGAAAAAGTTATCATTTGATTACTCTGAAGATTTATTGACAAAGTTCTTCATCTATGTTAAAGAACAACCAGAACCACAAATGACAGAAGAAATTTCAGATAGAATGGCTGCAATATATTCTAGGTTAAGAAGGTATAAAACAGATTCATTAAATATAAATCCTAGAGTTCATAAAGCATTTCAATTATTTTGTAAAGCTTCTGCAAGGATAAGATTATCAGAATATATAGAAGAAAAAGATATTGAAAGATCTTTAGAAATATTATCTGAATCTTATTTTAAAACACCATCATATATACATTTTAAAATAGAAAAAAAAGTAAATACCCCTACAAATAAGAATATTAAAATCAAATCTATTGTTTCAACCAAAATTGTTGTTCTAAAAGATGGGGAACCATTTAACTTAACTTTGGAATCTGGGGAAATTTATAAGAAAGAAGAGTTTGGAGATGATGCAGAACAGACTATTGAGATATTAAAAAATGATGGGAAGGTGGAGGAAGTTTAGGACAAATAAATGATTTTACAATATTCAAAATGTGTAATGAAGCATTTTATTAATCCCAAGAACATGGGGGAAATAAAGAATGCAGATGGAATTGGAAAGGTTGGCAATTTAAGATGTGGTGATATAATGTGGATTTATATCAAAGTTAAAAATGATAAGATTAAAGATATTAAATTTAAAACATTTGGATGTGTTGCTGCAATTGCAACTTCATCAATGATTACACAGATTATAAAAGGAAAAAGTATAAAAGATGCTCAAAAAGTAAAATATCAGGATATTGTAAAATTTTTGGGAGGACTGCCACCTATAAAAATTCACTGTTCACATTTGGCTCAGGAAGCTTTAAAAAGAGCTATTAAGGATTATGAAAAAAAAGATAAGGAAAATGAAAAATGATATTTAAAATAGAAATAGGATTTACTGGATTGCTGACAATCCTTTTTGTAGTATTGAAGTTATGCAATGTAATAGATTGGTCTTGGTGGTGGGTATTAAGTCCTTTGTGGATTAGTGTAGTATTATGGATAATTATTTTATTAATTATACTATTTGTGGTGTGGGTAGTTTATTAAAATGAAAGATATAAAAAATGGAAAATGAAAACAAAATCAGATTACAAAGGAATAGAAGTTCACAATCCGAAAGTAGGAGAAGCCGAGAGGATTTATTACAAAGAAAGCATAAGTCCTCCAGTAAAGGCAAGTCAGATAAAATTATTAGATACTTCTCAATGTTCACAGGAGTCGGAGGATTTGAACTTGGATTTGAAAGAACCAACAATGATAAGTTCAACACAGAAACACAGAACAACGATGAAAGGTTGCAGTCCAACACTTCCAAGTGCAATGGGGATGGGGGGAGGTCATGTTCCAATGATTTTAAATCAACACATATCTGCAAGGAATCCAAATCGCAAGAATACACACAAGGGGGGAAGTGGTCTTCTAATGAGCAAGGAACACAGCTATGCCTTAGAAAGAACACCACATTTAGTTGTGTGGGATTCAGCGAAATCGACAAATATGCAAGTGAACTCTTATCCAAAAAGTTTCCATCAGTTAAAAATTGGGGAGACTGTACAAAAATTAATCCAAGAGAATTACCAGACTTTGATTTGCTCTGTGGAGGATTTCCTTGTCAATCATTCTCAATCGCTGGAAAAAGGAAAGGTTTCCAAGATACCAGAGGGACAATGTTTTTTGAGATTGCAAGAATACTTAAAGTTAAAAGACCTAAACTTATTCTCCTTGAAAATGTCAAAGGGTTACTCAATCACGAAAAAGGGAAAACTTTCTCTGTCATCCTTCAAACGTTGGAAGAATTGGGGTATAGAACTCAATGGATGGTTCTTAACAGCAAATTTTTCGGAGTTCCCCAGAACAGAGAGAGGGTATTTATTATCGGAAGTCTTAGAGGAGAAACCAGACCAGAAATATTACCTTTCAGAGAAAGCTACAAAGAATTTAATGGAAAAGAGAATTCCTCAGGGCAAAGCTGGGCTATCACTGCAACTTATGGGAAAGGAAATAAAGGAACACAAATCCAAGTTAAAGGAATGCTTACAGAAGAAGGATGGGAAAAAAGACATGAAAATATTAGAAGAGTATATAGAACAGAAGGAATTGCCCCAACAATCCCAACAGCTCAAGGAGGAGGAGTTATGACAAAAATAGCAATTCCAGTATTAACTCCAGACAGAGAAAGCAAAAGGCAACATGGAAGAAGATTTAAGGAAGATGGTGAACCAAGTTTTACTTTGACAGGACAAGATGTTTATGGAATAATGGAAATACAAAAAGAAATAGATAATGGTGGAAGAATAACAAGAAAAGATGATGGAACAAGTTTCACACTTGGAGGTGGAGGAAGAAATAGTGGAAGGAATCAAGTTATTGGTTTTGAAGAAATAAAAATTCGTAGATTGACTCCAACAGAATGTGAAAGATTACAATCTTTTCCAGACAATTGGACAGAAGGATTTTCAGATACTCAAAGATATAAAATGATGGGAAATGCAGTAACAACAAATGTTATTTCTGCTATTGCTGAAAAACTAAAATGAAAACAAAAAAGAAAGTAATACAAAACCATCATTTGATTTATCCAAGTGAGGAACATAAGCAAGAAGAAGTTGTAGAGAAGATATTTAAGGGTGAGCATTTTGTAATTACACAAATGAATAGAAGGAAGAATATTTCAAAGGGATTTATTAAAACTCTTAAATTATGGCTCTTATTAAATGAAGATAAAGCAGTGGAGTTAGAATGAAAACAAATAAATCAAATATGTATTCCTTCATAGATAAGACCAGAAACTTTCTAGGAGGGGAGTGTCAGCATAAATGCCAATATTGTTTTATAAATTCAATGAAAAATAAATTTCCTAATCTTAAAGAAAGATATTCTGGAGAAATAAGATTGTTAGAAAAAGAATTAGATAAAAATGAAGGAATAAATAAAACAATTTTTGTTCAGGATATGGGAGATTTATTTGAAGAATCTGTCCCAGCAGAGTTCATTTTAAAAATATTAGGACATTTAAGAGAATATCCAGAGAATACATATTTGTTTCAAACTAAAAATCCTAAAAGGTATTTTGAATTTGAAAAGGAATTTCCAGAGAATAGTCTTTTAGGTTGTTATGATGAAAAAACAAGAGCATTAACTCCAGAAGGATTTAAGAAATATAATGAGTTGAATGAAGGAGATGAAGTATTTACAATAAATCCTATAACTGAGAAAATAGAAATAAATAAAATAAAAGGGATTATTGTTAAGAAGTATAAGGGGAATATGATTAGAATTAAAGGAAGAAGAGTAAATTTGTTAGTTACTCCAGACCATAAGATATTAAGAAGAACAGGAAGGCATAGTAAACTAAAATTTGAAGAAGCAAAAGATGTTGCAAAAAAGTATCAATTTCGTCTTCCTTTAGGAAATTGGAATAAAGAAAATACTATAAATTATTTAGAGTTAGATGGAAAAAATATACATATTAATGATGTTTGTTATCTTGTTGGAATATTTATTGGAGATGGATGGACTGATAAGAAAAAAATAAAAAGAATTTCAAGAACTGGTTTAAATCGCAAAGAATGGTTAGAAAAGGCATCTATAAAAAGTGGTGGTTGGAAAAAATTAGAAGAAAATGCTGTAGAAAGAGAATACCCTTCTCGTAGAATAATTTTATCAATACCAAAAAAAGATAAAGCAAGAGAAAGAGTGGAAAATGTATTAAATAAATATAAAATAAAACATAGTTGTTATGAGACTGAAATATATTTTTCTTCAAATGATTGGCAAAAGATATTTTTAGAATGTGGAAAGGGTGCAAAAGAAAAAACCATTCCAGAATGGTTACTTAAAGAAGGAAAAGAAGCATTGGAAAGTTTATTCTTCGGGATAATGGATAGTGATGGGCATCAAAATAGAAAATTAGTAACAACATCTGAAAGATTGTTAAGTCCATTTACTGAACTCTGTATGAAAATAGGAAAAACAATAAGAATAACAAAACAAATTGTAACTGGAAATAGATTACCAGATAATAGAATAAATAAAAATATATCAATAGTATACAGAATTTCTTGTGGAAAAACAATGCCATTTATGAAATCAAGTAATTTAAAAGAAGAATATTATGAAGGCATTATTTGGTGTTGTTCTGTAGATAATAAAAATTTATTTATAGAAAGAGAAGGAACAAGCACTTTTTGTGGAAATTCTACAATAGAAACAAATTATGAAGATGAAATTAAAAAGATAAGCAATGCTCCTTCAATTAGTGCAAGACAATATTGGATGCAAAGACTTAAATTTGCCAAAACTTTTTTAACACTTGAACCTCTGGTGGAATTTGATTTAGAAGAAATGATAAAAATTATAAAAGATATTCAACCAGACTTTGTAAATATCGGAGCTGATTCAAAAAGGAATAATCTTTCTGAACCTTCTTGGAATAAAGTTCAAGAACTAATTAAAAGACTAAAGGAATTTACAGAGGTAAAAATTAAATCTAATTTGGAGAGGTTAAAGAATGATACAAACACAATATAGATATTGTGGGGGGATTATGGATAATGAATGGATTACCATCAATTAAAAAGTTAGAAGAGAAGTATAAATTAGATGAAGATAGATTACTTAAAATTATTCACGAATGTGTTAAATATTATTTATCAGAGGAAGAGCTTTTTAGTTTTATCCTGGAGTATTATATGAAGAGGGAGGATAAATTCAATAAGAGGCTACAAACTAAATTTGTTACTACTATATAGGGGTTAGAAAGATTTATAAAGGTACGAGACATTAATAAATTAAATAAAATGAAAAAATTACATTTTTGGACGTGGGCATTTATTATTGTTGGAATAATTACATTTATTGCTTCAACAATTTGGTTTAATAAATATCCAAATTTGTCCGAGTATTTTGTTTATCTTGGTGGAGCAGTATTTTTGTGGATGTTAGCTGGACTAATAGAAGTTTTAAAGAAAGTCATGGATAAACAAGTGGATTTAGAAAATAATCAAAGAGAATTGCAAAGATGGGTTACTGAACAAGAAAGGTATAATGAAGAGAGCCATTAATTAGAAAAATTTAGGAAATAAAAAATGGAACCAGAAATAAAAAAGATAAATTCATTGTTAAAGTTTTATTATAAGAATGATGTTGATATTGCTTTAAAAATTAAATCATTAATTCCTTTAATAGTGAGGGGAAAGATAATGAAGAAGAATTATATTGGAGATAAATATATAATAATGAGGGGAAGAGAAATTACTTCCAATACATATAAGAATCCAATAAAGATTTTTATAGAAGATGTAGAGTTGAATTCAATTATTCCTCTTGATTACGAAAGAAAAGAAAATAAAAATAAAAGGTCTCCCCTTCCTCCAGCATTAAGATATAAGATATTAAAAAGGGATAGAAACACATGTCAATCCTGTGGTGCTCGTTCCCCTGAAGTTGAATTAGAAGTAGATCATAAGATTCCTGTTTCAAAAGGGGGGACAGATAATGAGGATAATTTAATAACTAGATGTAGGGATTGCAATAGGGGGAAGTCAGATCAATATTAAAATGACAGAAGAAATATGGAAACAAAGAGAAATTAACAAGTGTAATAACCTTCTTTCAGATACAACTTTAAGAGATGTTGAAAGACACCACATAGTTAATTACTTAAATTCATTAAAGAATATTAAGTTCATTAAAGAATAAAAGGAGGAAAAAATAAAATGGTTGAAACAAAAGAAGATAAAAAATTCTACAAGGATGTTGAACCACTAATAGAACAGTTGGGAAAAATAATAAGAGAGAATGAATATCCTTTGGCTTCTTGTGTTTATTGTATTGGTTGTCTTGTGGATGAGGTAGCAGAAACACACTTTGAAGCATATGGAGTTTTATTAGATACCTTAAATTGTGAAGTAGGAAAAACTTCACTTAAAAAATAAATAAACAAAGGAGGAAAAATGGAAGATAAAGAAATTGTAATAAAAATAAAAGTAAATTGTGAGAAAGATGAGTTTGGAAATATAATTGACTTAAATGGGTTTGAGGATGGAAAGCCAATTCAAAATACAAGTACAATTATTGGATGGCTTGAAATGGTTAAGTTGCAAGAAGCCCTTAGAGTTCTTATACCAAAAAATAAAATATGACAAACGAATACATTCCAGATAAAGATGCTAGTTTAGGTTTAATTTTTAGATTGAATAATTTATGGGCTGAGATTGATCTTGTATCTTCTAATGGAAAATATGACATTTGGAATTACAAATTAGATTGTATATATCGTAATCTTTCATTTAGAGAACCAATGGTTCCAGAAGTTGATAAAGTAACAGGGAAAATAATTAATGTTTTAGTTTCTGAAAAAGATTTAAAAATATATAGATATCTTTCTATGGAAGTTGCAAGAACAAGAATGGCTTCTTTAAGAAATAGGAATCCAAAACTAAAATATCAAAAAAGAAGTGAATGGTATTATGCAATCCAAAAGAAAGATATGTACCTTAGGAAATTTATGCAGGTCTTGAAATTATATCTAAAGGAAACAGAACAAACTCCTGGAAATACAATGTACGGGATTTCTAAAAAAAGGCGTCAAAGATGATTGTAACAGATTATAAGTGGAAGGATGAATCTGGAGAAATAAAGCAAGGATATTATATGGATGGAAAGCTTACAGAAAATCTTTCAGAGATTGTACCTTACTTAGATAAAGGGTTTGATAGTGTGGGAATTATCTCTGGTTCAAATAGAACAGGTGTAGGCAAAACTACTTTCGCTTTTCAGGTAGGATTTTTCATAGCTTGGTTAATTGCAGGTGGCAAAATGGATTTAAGAAAATATGAAGACTCTAATATATTTATCCATCCAGTTGTACTTAAGAAGCCAAATAAACCTGTTAGATTTAATTTGGATAATGTTGTTTTTTCCCCTGGTGAATTAATGAAGACTGCCAGAAAATTACCAAGGCGTTCTGTGATTATATATGATGAAGGAAGAGCAGGAGTTGATTCTAGAAGTGTAATGACAGCATTAAACCGAGAACTAGAAGAATTTTTTCAAGTCTGTAGAATTTATGGACATGTATTTATTATTGTAATTCCAAATGCTTTCAAATTACATGAAGATTATTTTGTTTCAAGAGCCGATTGGCTTTTAGATACTTACTTAGTGAATAATTGTGAAAGAGGGAACTTTAGATATTGGTCTAGAGATAAAAAAGAAGCACTATATGTTTTCGGAAAGAAGTTATTGAGTGCTTCTAGGAAATACAAAATAGAAACACCAAATTTTTTTGGGTCTTTTACTAAATTATTTATGCTAGATCAAAAAGAATATGAAAAAAAGAAATTGAAGGCTCTAAAACAAGCTGAAAAAACTCAAAGGGGGTATAAAATGAAAGTTCAGAGAGATGCTTGGGTATATTTATGTAAAAAGTTAACAAATAAATCTCATAAGGAACTTTCAGAAGAAATATCTAAAGAATTAAATAAAAAAATAGGGGAGCAGGCAATTGATAGATACATAAGGGAAAATAAAGCATTTAAAGAAGGAAAGGAATATGAAGATGAAGATTTTTCAGAAGATTATACATAAAAACACACCATATATGCCTATTTGCCTATTGTGTGTGCGAAATAATCATATCTTTAACTTAGATGTAATCACGTGGGGGCACACATTAAAAGGTGACTAGTTAAAATGGATGAGAAACAAAGAACAAAAGAGAAAGGATTGAGGGTTTGGAGAGGTTGGAACAATGGAAACCTTAGAGGATATTATAATATAGGAAAACAAATCCAAAAGGAATATGGTTTGACAGATAAAGATATAGCTGATATGAAAAGGATAAGAAGAAATAAGTATGCAAGATTAAAAAGAAAGATAATCAAACTTGAAAAAGAAGCACCTTAAACCAGCTATTGTATTAATTGGAGCTTCTGGCAAACAAAAAAAATAAAAAATAATTAAATAAATAGGCATTTATTTATTTGTATTTATTTGTTAATTAATTGTATTTATTTGATTTATTTACACCTGCACTAACCCCTATTTATTTAATTCAAATAAATAATAATTCACTACTAAATAATTACTACACTTCAAAATGACTTTCGCATTTTCGCATTTTTCGCATCATTTAGGATGTGCCCTTCTTTATGCTACTACTTTCAAGGGGTATTTATTGTTACCACTTTAAAGTGTATATTACAAAAGGGGTTTTACTTATTGCTATATTTCAAACACAATAAACCTTAAAAGCCAATTTTAAAAGTGTTCGTTTTTTCAGTAACAACAATTTTAAAGTAACAACAAAACACCTGACGATAAAACACAACACCAAAAAAATTCACTATATACAAGTTGAAAAGGTTTATAAGCAATAAAGAACTCTCTATTTTATGAAAGGGTTAAATTTCATTAAGGGAGAGTTGAGGGGTTTTCTCTCTCACATAATAAACAAAAAAACCCCAAGATATTAAAATGGAAAACACAAACAAAGAACAAAACACATACAGAGAAATAAAGGGTATAAATGATTTAAATAAAGAAGTTTATTTTTATGATTATACAAAGAAGGAATATTATTTAAAAGGGATATTAAAGTATTTTGATTGTGGTTTATTTTGCATAGAATTAGCAAATGGAGAAATAAAGAATTTTCAAACAGGATTTATTAAGGAGTTAAAAGAATAATGGAATATCAAGCAGAAGTAAATTTAATAGATGTTAGAACAGGAAAAGAGATTAAAAGATTTTTAACAAAAAAACAATTTGAAAACTTACCTATTTATTTATGCTTACCTTATGAATATGAAGATAAAAAGAGGTTATTAAAAGAATAATGGAAACACAAACAGAACAAGAGATGAAAAAAAGACAACAAGGAAGGATGAAATGTATATATTGCGGAAAGAAATTAAGAAGACTTTCTTCAAATTATAATTCAACAAGATATAATAATTCTAATAGTTATGCTTTTTCAAATTGTCATAGAAAATGTAAGGAATTAAAAGAGGTATTAAAAGAATAATGGAAAACAAAACAGAACAAGACAACGAACAAGACGAGGAACACTCTTTAAATAAATTTGAGTGTTTTAAATGTGGTTGTTACTTTTGGGTTAAGGATAGAAATAATTTTGATTGTCCTAATTGCGAAACATTAAAACAAAGCGAACAAGAAACAAAAGAGTTTATACAGGAACAAGCAAACGAAAATATATCAAATCTTCTTTTAAATAAACCAAGAGCAAAACAGATTAATAAAAAGATGTCTGAATTTGTTAAGGGGTTAAAATGAATTATAAATTAATTGTGGATAACGGAAAACCTTACGAAGAATATTTTAAAAATAAAGAACTTTTGTTTAATGAATTACTTAATTTAGAACAAGAGAACGAATTAAACGACTATCCTTTTTTAGATATAATTATTTTAAAAGGAAATAGAGATATAACCGAAAGAGTTTTTTATGAATATAATTTTAAAAAAGAAAGGATAGGATTTTTAAAATGACTTTAAATCCTGAAATAGAAAAAGAGAAAATAATAAATAAGTTTATTTATCTATCTGAAAAATACCACAAATTAAGTTTATTATTTTATGAATTAAGCCAAAGTATAAAATTTTATTCTAAAAATAAGAGTTTAAAAGAAATGAAAGAGTATATTAAAAGTTTAAATTTAGATTTAGAAAAGATTAAGGGATTAAGTAAAGGATTACAAGATTTAAGTTTAAAAGATTTGAAAGGGGGTTTAAGTGAAAATGATGACTAAACAACATTATCAAATTTTCGCAAGTGCTTTAAGTTTAATAAAAAATAATAAAGAAAGAGATAAAATTTTAAGTTTTTTATTACCTCTTTTTAAACAAGAGAATTATAAATTTAGTGAAGGTGTTTTTAGAGAGTGGATAAGGAGAGAAATAAAAGGAGAAAATTTAAAGGGTTTGAAAAGTCAAGCATCAAAACATTATTAAAAATGGAAGAAAAAAGCGAATATGATTTAAAAGCAGAACAATTTTTAAAAGAAACTGAAACAACTTTTAAAGCTAAGTTTCTTAAAAATGGTTTATACTTTTCAGATGATAAAGAGCCAAGAGATATTTATAAAATAACTCTTAAAAGAGAATATGAAAAATATACTTTTAAATTTGGGCAAAGCATAGCCGACACAGGAAAAGAGCCGACACCCTACGATGTTTTAAGTAGTGTAACAAAATATAACCCAGAAGATTTTAAAGATTTTTGTTCGTCTTATGGTTACGAAGAAGACAGCAGAAAAGCATATAAAACTTATAAAGCAGTTGTTAAGGAATGGGAAAATATAAGCAGTTTATTTAGTTCAGAGGAATTAGAAAAACTACAAGAGATTAATTAATTTATATTTACACTCTCAATTTATTTTTATAGAGAGTTCATAATCAAAAAAAGGTTAATAGATAAACCTTAAAATATCTATAAATGAAAGGAGAAAATAAGAAAAATGGAACAAGAACTTTTAAACAAAATACAAGATAAAGAGAGAGAACTCTTAAATTTAACTTCTCAATTAGAAGATTTTAAACAAAAAGAGAAAGAATCTATTTTAAAGACAAAAGGATTTAATAAAGTTTTATATCTTTTAAATCAAGAATTTGAAAGCAGTAGCCAAAGAACACCACAATATTTAGAATTCCATAAGACTTTTAAAAGAGAATTCACAAATATTTTAAAGGATTATTGCAATAAAATAGAAATATCAAAACCGAACCATTTTGATATATCAGGTTTTTTTGAACTTAAAGACAAAAGAATTTATTATTTTTCTCTTAGTGATTTAAGATGGAGCAAAGATAGTTTATTAATAAGGACAGCAAAAGGTTTTAAAGATTATACTGGAGGAAGTAACCACGATATATCTTTAGATTTAAATTTTATTGAAAATCTTTTAAGTTACTTAGAAAGAAATAAACATTTTGATAGTGTAAAAGATTAAAATGAAAATAACAGAAGATAAACAAAACGAAATTATAGGAGAATTGCTTATAAAAGAAAAATATAAGTTTATTCAAAATGGTTTAATCGGAGAGATCGCCAGGGATATTTTTAAGGAATTAGAGAAAGAATCCAAATAATTAATTTAATATTCAAACCCCAATTAATTTTTATGAGGTTTTAGGGCTTATTGAGAGAGTGAAACAAACACTTTAAAAAATATTCATACTCAATAAGCCGAGAGCAAACAAGGGGGATTAGATCCCCCTTGTTTTTTAATTCTTGACTTATTAAAAGAAAAAAAGGAGAAATAAGGAAATAAACTAAAGAATATTAACCAAAAGGAAAAACTAAGATGAAAACAAACGAGGAACTTTTAAAGATTTGGGATAATAAAGAGAATTCATATAAGGATTTTTGGATTTATGAAAGATTGACATTAAAAGAAAAAATGATTCTTTTTGATTTATTAAATAATAGGGGGATGAAGGCAAATTAAAAACAATATGTCATTTAACACAATTAAAAGGAGGTTTAAAAAATGGGATTAATACAAGAATTGGATTATTTCGTTCAGTATTGCAAAACAGAAACAAAAGCAAAACGAATGAAAAAGAAGGATTTTGAGAGAATTATAAAGGCAGTTGATACTTTGCAAAATGTCATGGAAAGTTTGGGATATTAATTTATTTTATTTTTTAATTTTATTTTTTTCCCAAAAGAGGCAAAATAAAGAATAGTTACTATTCTTTTTTAATTAAATGAAGTGGAGAAAAAATGATAAGAAAATCAAAAGAATATATAAAAGGATTTACAGATGGATATAAAAAAGCAAGAAAAGATTTTGAAAAAGTAAGGAAAACATCAGAAAAAAGAATGAAACCAATAAGAGAAGCAATTAGAAAACTTGGTAATCTATAAATTCAATTAAACTAAATAGGAGGTATAGAAATGGAATATCAAATAAACTTAACTGCGAAAGAAATAGGAATTATCCAAAGTGCTTTGAGGCACATAGATGGAGTTCTAAATACAGAACTTATTACAAACCACATAGAAAGTCAATTTGTTGAGCAGTTAAAAAAGAAGTAAAAGAATAGTTACTATTCTTTAATGATTAGAAAAGTTTAAATACTTTTTTAATTAAATTAAATAGGAGGTTAAAGAAAATGGGAGAAAGAAATAGCATATATTTGATGAATGATGAAATATATCTTTATTCACACTGGGATACAGCAGAAGGATTAAGAGATATTTTGAGAAGTGCTTTAATTAGAGGAAAAGAAAGATGGGATGATAGAAGTTACCTTAATAGAATTATCTTTTCTGAAATGATTAAAGATGAAGTTTTAGAATTAACTGGATATGGTTTATCTAATTTTGTTCCAGATGGGCAAGTTGTTTTAAGTGTAGATGTAGATAAGCAAGAAGTTAATGGGAAAAGCTTTGAAGAATTTACAAGATAATCAATTAAACTAAACAGGAGGTATAAAATGAAAATAAAAAAAGTAGTTAGATTAGAGGGTTCAGAAGAGACAATAGAGGTTACATTCGAACATAATGGGCAAGAAGCAAAATTTACTTATACCCTAATTGGAAGAGAAATTGGGATCGATGAATGCACTTATCAAGAAAAAGAAGATGAGGACATTTATGATATTATTCACGATTGGGTTGAAGCATACATAACCACTAAAACGAAAGTTTTATTTGATGGAAAGGAAGTAAATTATGATGGAATCATCTTAACTAAATAAAACAAGGAGGTATAAAATGGTTAATTTTTGGAATGGTTCGGTTCAAGAAGGAAGTGAAGGATTTGAAGAACAAGACGAAGACGAATACGAAGAATAAAGTAGGACATAATTTTTATTTTTATTTTTTGTATTATTAATAGTGAAGGCATAGCCTAATAGCAGGTAATTAAACAAAATGGAGGATAAAAATGAAAGAACTAACACAACAAGAAGAGTTAGATAGAGAAGAAACTATAAAAGAAAAGTTTGAAGAAATGTTTAGTAAGTATACTTTAGAAGATCTTTATTTAATTCAAGAAGAATTAGAGAAAGAAATAAGGTTAAGTGAAACTGCTAAATCCCAAGGATTTGAGTAAAATTTGAGTAAATATTCAATTAAATAAAATGGAGGTAAATAAATGGTATATTTGGGAATAGTCACATCACCCTTATTAGAAGTTTCTGATGGTAAAATGTTTGGTTGTTTCCTTTTTGTATTATTTCTCCTTGGAATTTATATGTTTTATATTTTTCCAAATAAAGCAAAAAGGATAAAGGAGCAGGAACAGGAAATTGAAAGGTTGATATTAGTGGTAAAAAAATTAGAAGAGGAGAATGCTCGATTAAGCAGGAATTATTAATCTTTTTTGTTTTGTCACCACTAAAAAGTTAATAGAAAGATTTAAATAGTCTTTGTCTTTCAATGAAAGAATAAACAATCACTTGATTATTCATTTTATAAAATGGAACAAAAAACAATAGGGAAAACAAAACAAAAAAAGGGGGGTGGGTTATTTAGTGTTGCTCTTTATGTAAGAAATAGTACAACAGAAGAAAGACAAAACCCCAATGTTCAATTAAATCCTTTAATAAACAAATGCAAGACGGAAGGTTGGAATTATGAAACTTTTCAAGAGTTTGCTTCTGGTTCAAAAGAAACAAGACCAGAGTTGGACAAGATGTTAAAGAAAGTTAGGAATAAAGAATTTGATGCTGTTGTTGTTTGGAGATTAGATCGGTTGGGAAGAAATCTTAAACATCTTTTACAATTGATAGAAGAATTTAGGAATAAGAATGTTAGTTTTATTTCTTTAACAGAAGGATTTGATACCTCAACACCCCAAGGAGAACTATTTTTTCATATAGCAGGAGCATTTGCTCAATTTGAAAGAAAGTTAATTCAAGAAAGAATCAACGCTGGATTAAACGAAGCAAAAAGGCAAGGAAAGACACTTGGAAGACCTACAGGTTCTAAAGATAAAAAGCGAAGAAGAACTTCAGGGTATATTCATAGGTGGTTAAAAAAATGAGAATAATAACTTTAACAGATGTTCATAGAATATTAGATAATACAAAGAAAGAAAGTCAAAGGGCAATATTTTTATTTATGTATTTAACTGGGGTTAAAATTGGGGAAACATTTAAACTTGAAAAAAGGGATATGATTGATAGCAATCATATAAAAGTTGGTGGAAGGATTATTTTTATAGATTCATTAATATTTAAAAGTTATATTGGAAAATATTTAGAAAACTTTTTACCATTTCATAGATTTGTTGGAATTAGAGCATTACAAAAAACATTTAAAAATGTTTTAAAGAAGATTGGTGGGTCTGAAAAATGGACTTTAGATGATTTGAGAAAAGGGTTTTTTGTAAGGTGCTTAGCAGAAGGTAAAGATACTTCAGAAATTTGTTATTCTCTTGGGATTAAAGAAAAACAAGTTTATATTATGAGGGATTTACTTTTGTTAAATAATGGTGTTTCAAAAAAAGATAGAGATTTGGTATTTAAAAGAGACAATTTTACTTGTAAGTATTGTAGTAAAAGTTCTCCTGAAGTTGAATTAGAGATAGATCATATTATCCCTGTAGTGAAAGGTGGGAGTAATGATTTAGGAAATTTACAAACATTATGTAAGGATTGTAATGAAAGGAAGGGGGATAAATTTTAAAATGAACATTGAATCTGAAGTAAAAGAAATTATACGATCTGGAGGAACTAATGAAGAAAAGGCAAGAAGAATATGTAATACAGCTAACTTTTCAGAGGCAAAGGTTTTAAAGGCATTAAATAAAGGTGGAGAAAGGGTTTCAGATATTTATTTAAATATAGTTGTGGAGAATAAAAAATGATATACAACTACTACATAAAGGGAGGAATATCTTAAAGAAAATGGAAAACAAAAAATATTCAATAATCTATGCAGACCCTCCTTGGGAATATAATAGTAGAGCAAATCATAAAACAAGGTTTAGAGGGGGAGCTTGTGGTCATTATAATTTAATGAGTATGGAGGAAATTAAGAAATTACCAATTAATGAATTAGCAGAAGATAATTGTGTTTTATTTATGTGGGTTACATTTCCTTATTTAAATGAACAAATTAAGTTGTTTGAATATTGGGGATTTAAATATAAAACATTAGGATTTAGTTGGATTAAAATAAATAAGAGAAATGGAAAAGCTTTTTTTGGAGTAGGATATTATGCTAAGAGTAATTGTGAGGTTTGTTTAATGGGAATTAAAGGAAAGATGAAACCTATATCTAATAATGTAAGTTCAGTAATTATTTCTCCAAGGAGAGAACATTCAAGAAAACCAGATGAAGTTAGAGAAAAGATAGTAGAGTTATTTGGTGATGTTCCAAGGATAGAACTTTTTGCAAGACAAAAAGTAGAAGGTTGGGATGTATGGGGTAATGAAGTTAAATCTGATATTGAATTAAATTCGGAGGTTCCAACTCCTTCCTTGTAATAAAAAATGACACAAGCACAATGCAGATTTTGTAAAAAAATAATAATTGAAAACTGGGAAAAGTTTTTAGAAGAATCAAGTGAAAAATATATTCAATGTCCATATTGTAAAACACAATTTCCCAATCCAAAATTTACTAAAGAGGAGACAGATTAAAATGGAAAAACAAAAGAAAAAGACTAAAATATTATTTATATGTATGGCCAATACTAACAGGAGCCCTACTTTTGAAAGATATTTTAAAAAACATTATGATAAGAAATTTGAAGTAAAAAGCACAGGAACTTATTATGGCTATCCAGAAAGATTAACAGAAGATATACTTGAATGGGCAGATATAGTTTATGTTATGGATTTATCACAGGAATTGTTTATTTCAAGATATTTTCCAGAATATGTAAAGAAAGTGGAAGTTATAGGAATTTCTGATCAGTATAATCCTGATGATGAAGATTTAATTGAGTTAATAGAATATTGGATAAAAAAGAAAGGAGAATTAAAATGAAAGATAAAAAAATTAAAATAGAACGAAGTAGATGTGTTATGTGTGGGGCATTTCCAGAGAAAAGGATAAATAGGGATACTGAAGAAATAGTTGATATATATTTCATAGACCCAAAAACAAAAGAACAATTGTGCGAAAAATGTAATAGAATTAATAATATGATTTATAATACAAGGGGGGAAAAAATATCTGGAAAGATAATAATTAAAAAATGAAAGGAGATTTAAAATGAAATTAAGTAAAAATGGTGATTATGTTACCATTATAAAGTGATTAGAAAGATTTATAAAGGAGAGAATATTAAATAAAATATAAAATGAAAATTAAATTTGAATATGGAGATGAAGAAGTGGAAATTCCTAAAGTATTTTTGGATGGTTTTAAACAAGCAAAGAAAGAAGAAAAAGATTTAACGATTGAAGAATATTTTGATGAATTAGATTATGATAATTATTCAGAATATTATGGTAAAATAGTAGATAAAGAAATGGCTTTATTTTTAATTGCAAAAGAACTTGGAACTGATTATGGATTTGGTGGTTATCCGAGAGAAGAATATATGAACTTTGAGGATAATGGATTTAAATATACTATTTGTTGTTTTGGTTGGGCTAATGATGAAAATTTAAAAAGTGGAGGATATAATTTTATAGGATATAAGGAGAAAATAAGTTTTGTAACAAATAAAGAAATAAAAATAGTTGAAGATAGAATTTCAGATATATGTGGTGGATTAGCCAGCTTAGCAGAAACAGATGGAACAGAAAGTGATGCTTATAGAGAATATAAATGTGATTTAGATGATAAAAAACTTGAGTTAAGAAGATTAAAATATAAATTAAATAAAAAATGAAACAAAAAAATAAAGAAATAAACCATATAACTATGTGTCCTTATTGCAGACAATTATTTGATATAGCAGTTGGAGATAAATTTATGTCTGGAGAAATTAAAAGAAGATGGCCAGAGAAAACAATTCATTATAGCGATTATGATGGTAAAGAAATAATTATTCATCCAGAAGCAGAAGAATATAAAAAACAGGGAAGGGATATATTAAATAAAGAAATTGAATTAAAAAATGGAACTAAAACAAATACAAACAGATAAGATATTAGCAAACTTCTCACAGCCACGAGAACATTTTGATAAAGAAAAAATAAGAGAACTTTCAGAAAGTATTCTTTCTAATGGATTAATTAATCCAATTACCGTTAGAGAATATAAAGATAAGTTTATGATTGTTGCAGGAGAGAGAAGATGGCAGGCACACAAAGTTGCTGGATTAAAAACTATTTCTGCATTTGTTAAAGAATATAAGAATGATGGGGTATGGATGATTGAAAGTTTAATTGAGAATGTTCATAGAGAAGATTTAATGCCTTTGGAAAAAGCAAAATTCTTAAAAAAGATTAAGGATATTGAAAATATTTCTGAAAGAGAATTGGCTAAAAAGGTTGGAATAAGTCAAACAGTAATTAATCAACATTTATCACTTTTGCCTATTGAGAAAGAAATTGAATTGATTGGCATGCCAATCAAAGATTATACAACAATTTCACAAATAGCTTCATTACCATCAAAAGATGACAGAGCAAAAGTATTCAAAAAGATGGAAGAAAGAGGGGTTGCTGAAACTCGTAGAGTAGTATCTGTAATAAAAAAAGCATCACCAGAAGTTAAAGAAGCACTCCTTGACGATAAAATAACTGTTCAACAAGCAGAAAGTTTAACTAAGATAGAATCTCCAAAAGCAAGAGAGCAAGCACTAAAAGAAGTAAAACAACATAGGCATATTGCAGACATAATTCCAAAATTGAAAGAAAAAGCAAAACCAGAATTAACAGATGATTTAAAGAAAAAAATGAATTCTGCACAAAAAATAATTTTTAATCATTTGTATGATGCGAGGGTTGGATTGATAAAAGCAAATAACAGTTTGAGTAAAGCTAATCTTATGTTATATCAATTAATGCAAAGAGAGTTTGAATATGGTTTGTCAGAAAAGACATTAAAAACAACAATGCAGCAAATGATTGGGATTTTTGACGAAATCAATAAATTCAACATTTTAACTGAAAAGTTTGAAGATTTGAAAGAAACTTTTGTTGGAAGAGTTAAGGAAATTAAAAAATGACAAAAATTAATTGGGAGTTAGGAAAAGTGACTAAAGAAGAAATTGTTGAACATTTGAAAGAATTTCACCAAGTTGATTTTAATGATAGAAGAGCATTAGGTATAATAGAATTTATTGAAAATCATTTTCCAGATTTAGTTCAAGATTGTGATGTTATTAGAAATGATTTTTATGGAAAGGTAAGTAAAAAGAAGATTGATAAAGTTTATTCATTAATAAAATTATCATTGAAAGAATGTGAAACAAATGGAATTCCTGTAGTAAATGTTTATGATTTTAATGAGCAAGGAAGTCCAGAATGGAGAATTTGTAAACCAACACAAGACCAAATAGAATATTTGAGATTTAAAAGATGGTTAGCAATGATTGAAGGATTAGCAAATAAAACATTACTTCAAGGAAATCTTATAGAAGAACTTGCTCTTGATGAAGTTTTAGGGGATATAAAGAGAACAATCATTGAAGGGCAAAAGAAGAGGATAAAACTTAAAGTAATAGCAAATTAATAAAAGTTTCATCATTCTTTTAAAAATAGTAGTTTTGTTACTACTATTTAATATTCACAAAGGTTTATAAATTGGTTTTGTTTAAGAAAGAATATGACATTAAAAAAATACGAATTACTTAATGAAAGTTTAAAAGCAGTATCAGAAGGAGCAATAAATCTCCTGGTTTTAAAAGGAAATGCTGGATCTGGGAAAACTTTTACAACTCTTAAGTATATGAAGAAAGCAAAGATAAATTACAAATACATTAACAATTATGCAACACCCCTTTCATTCTATAAAATTATTTATGAAAATAGGAAAAAAGATATAATTATATTTGATGATGTTCAAAGCATTAATGACCCTAGAATTAAATCCATGTTAAAATCTGTTTGTGGAGAATTAGATGATGGGAAACGAATGGTTAGTTACTATTCAACATCCCCCTTGCTTGAAAAGAACAATTTGCCAGATTCTTTTGAACCAAAGGCAAACATCGTTTTAATTTTTAATGATGATATTTCTGGGTTTGAACCAATAACAAATAGAGGAGTAACAATTGACTTCTTTTTTAATTTCCAGGAATTAATAGAGATTTTTGAATTCTTTCAGAAATCAGCTAATATAGAACAGGAAGTTCTTGATTATGTCAAAGAGAGTTGTAATGAAGCTACAAGTAATTTAAGCATTAGAACACTTGTAATTCTTTCAAATCTTTATAGGAAGGGATATGATTTTAAAATCTTCGCAAAAGAGATATTAAAGACTGATAAAGGGCTTTATGACTTGATAAAACTTAGTGAGAAAGATTGGTGTAATGAGACTGGAATGAATAGAGCTACATATTATAGGAAAAAGAAAAGTCGCAAAAGTCGCATCATTTAGGATGTGTGCTTGTTTATATTGCTACTATAAAATGATGATAAAAGTTTATAAAGGAGTGAGTTTTAAATAAAAGATAAAATGAATCTTTTTATACAAATGAAAGGAGGTAAAGAAAAATGAAGATATATAATATAACAATTGTAGGAACAAGTCCTTTGCTTATGAATAGACCATCTCAATTAGATATTGGTGATAAATCAAAAACAGCAAAGCGAGAAACACAAACCCCTAAGGAAATTGCAGAAGCTAAACTTTATATTGATTCAGAAGATAGAATATATTGTCCTGCTACTTGGTTTCATGGTTGTATAGTTGAAGCAGGAAAGCAAAAGAAGATGTTAGGCAAGGGTTCTGCGAGAGCAAATTATTCAAAAGTTTGTGGTTCAAGTGTTGAGATAAATCCATTTGAAATTTTATTAAAAGATAAATGGAAAGTATTTTCAATATTGGCTGTTAATCCAACAACAAAGGGAAAAAATATTTTGCATAGACCCCAATTTGATAAATGGGAATTGAATTTTGAAGTAGCATTTGAAGAAGAACAAATTGAAGTTTCAGTAATGAAAGAAATATTTGATATTGCTGGAAGACAGGTTGGAGTTGGAGATTGGAGACCTGCAAAGAAAGGAAGATTTGGAAAATTCCAAGTTACTTTGTGGAAAGAGAAAAAATAAATCACAAATCATAATCACCTTAATAAGTGATTGAGGTGGGGTGAGGTGGGGTGAGGTCCAGTGAGGTGGGGTGAGGTATGGTAAGGTCCGGTTTGGTGAGTTTGTCTATTCTCATAAAAATAGACATCATAGTCATAGAAATATGATTGCGGTGTGGTGGGGTTTGGTAAGGTAAGGTGTGGTGAGGTAAGGTATGGTATGGTGTGGTGGGGTGAGGTATGGTATGGTTTGGGAGTTTTGCTCTTCTCTAAAAAGGGCAATCATAATCAAGATAAAAATGTTACCCCTTTCAAGTTAATAGAAAGATTTAAATAGTCTTGATTTATTGATATAATAAGAAATATGGGAAAAAAGAAAATAAATAAATTAGTAAGAAAATAAAATGAAATCAGAAATTGAATTAGGAGATAAAGTGAAATGTTTGATTACAGGATATGAAGGAGTAGCAGTTGCTAAAACAGAATTTATTAATGGATGTATTCAATTTAGTATAGCTAAACAATTAAAGAAAAAAGATGAAAGATTTCCAGAATTTGGTGACCCATCAATAGATAGTTCAAGTTTAAGGGTTATTAAAAAAAGAGCAGTTGATTTAAGAGAAAAAGAAGAAAAAATAGAAAGGGTAAAAGAGAGAGAAAAACATACAGGTGGTCCAACTAAATTTATGGGCCCTATGAGAGGATATTAATAAAATGGAAAAGAAAGAAGATATAGAAATAAAAGAAAAAATTGATAGAATTTTATTAAATCAAAGAGCAATAATGAAAAATTTAGCTTTTGGTTTTCCAACTCTAATGAAAGATGAAATATTAAATCAATCTCTATTAACTGGGATTGAAGGAACAGAAGAAATTTTCAATAAGAATCTTGAGGAGGATAAAGAATAATATGGGAGAAAGATATGAACTTATAAAAAATTGTGCATATTGTGATACACTTCACGAAGATATTTACTTTGCTCCTACTTGTGGATTTCACACTTTCTCTTGTGATAAATGTGGAAAAAGAAATTTCATTGTCTTAGATGATTCTTTTACTGTTAAGAAAATGGAAGATGTCACCTATGAAGATATTTATAACTCAATATCTCAAGCATCAAGTATGATGAGTGAAAAGCAAATAGAAGCTGAAGCACAAAATGTTTTTAGATCTTTATTAAAAGGGTTAGAAATAGAAAAATGAACAAACTTAAATCACTAACTTGGAAATACTTTTTGAAACAAAAGAAAGAAGAGATAGGAGATTGGATAGATGATTCTTGGGAGCATATATTCGTTATATCTTTATTTGTTGGAGTTTTTCTTCAAGTAGGTTGGAGTGGAGAAAAGACTTATTGGATTGCTATTATTGGATTATGTGTTTTGGGTATATGGGTTATAATTGGAATAATATCATTAATCATTGTCATTTATGATTGGATTAATTCCAATTGGAAGGAAGCAAAAAGAAAAGCAAAAAAGGAATTACAAAAATGAATAAACTAAAATCACTAACTTGGAAATACTTTTGGAAACAGAAATGGAAAGAAATAGCAAATGTTTTATTCATTATATTCATTATTTTAGGAGTATTAGGATTAGTTGTTCAAGCTGGTTGGCTATGTAAATATTCTAATTCAGTTGAATGTGGAAATAGTGTTAAATGTATATGCAAAGTTCCTTATGAATCAACTTTTCCCCAATGGATTATGTATTCTGGATTTGTTACAACAGGAATTTGGATAATGATTGGTTTAGTATATTGGATTAGTTCTAATTGGAAAGAAGCTAAAAGAAAAGCAAAGAATGAGATTGGTGGTAAAAAATGAAAAGTAAAAGATTAGAAATGATAGAAGAAATATGTATTAGGAATGAAAGAAAATTCATGGAAGTTGCAGAAATATTTTTAAAATATAATGCAAGAGTTTATGTAAGAAGCATCAAAGGGGGAGAATCTTTTAAATTATACAATCCTATCCTGGAAGAAGAAACAATGAGATTAACAGAAAGATATTTTGATATTAAGGCATATAAAGAATTAAGGAGATTAAAAAATGGTTAAATGTGCTTTATGTAAAAAGAGAAAGGCAGAATTAACTTATACAGAAGGCATGATGTCTTATATTCATGGATTTACTCAAGAAATATGCAGACTATGTTTTATAAGTATGCTTGAGAGACATATAAAAGATTGTCAGAAACAATTAAAAGAACATAAAAAATTATTAAAAAATGGTTAAACATAATATTGGATTAAAACCAAAATGCGAAGTATGTGGAAATAGAGGCAAGGTAACTAAGGAAGGATTATGTGCATTATGTTACAAAGATAGGTTCGGAGTTTGGTCAAGAGATTTTATGGCTGACTCCGATAAGAGAGGAAAATGAATAAACAAAAGGAGTTAATAAAGCTAAAATGATAAAAATACAAGATATGCCAAAGATAGAATGTCCTTTTGTAAGAGTTATGAATGAAAAATTGGATTATGTAGTTATAGACAAAATTGTAGAAGGATATGAATGGGTCTTCAACGATGAAAATGTTATGGCTATTGAAAAACTCCACGGAACTAATGTATCTATTGTAATTGAAGAAGGAACTGTTACTGCTATTTTTAATCGAACCGAAAGAATACCATTTATAAATAAAGGAAAGAAATGGTTAATTGAAGGTATACTTAATTCAAAAGAACGGGGTTATTTAGAATTTTTAGGAGATGGACAATTCTTTGGAGAGTTAATAGGTCCAAAAGTAAATGGAAATCCTTACAAATTAAAAGAACATTTGTGGATACCTTTTTCTACTTTTTGCCAAAAACATTTAAGATATAAAAGTTGGGGGAAATATCCAAAAGATTTTAATACAATTTCGGAATGGTTTAAAGAATTAATCCCTTTATATTCATCTATGGTTCAAGGGGAAGAAGGAAGGAAAAATGGATTTGTTGAAGGAATAGTATTCACTCACCCTGATGGAAGGATGGCAAAACTTCGTAGGGATATGTTTGATTGGTATAGAGGAGAAAGGCATAAAGAATGAAAAAGAAAACTTTAAGACAAGGTTTAAATGTTTCAGTCAATGAATTAAGAGATTTAGCAGATGATTTAGAAAGCCAAACAAGACAATTCAATGTAGAACTTGACATTGAAGATTTAGTTGATTTTAATAAGAAATGGCTTACCAATATAATAAATAAAGAACCAGAATGTTCAGATACCTGGATATTGGAAAATTAAAATGACAATAAAAGAAGAAAAAAAGTGTGAAGAACATGAGTTAAATTTGATTGATGAAAACTGGATGTCAGAGGATACAACAATGATTACTGCTAAGTGTAATAAATGTAATTGTGAATTTAGAGGTTTAATAACAAAAATATGATGACAAATAAAACCCCCCAAGAAATTGAAGAAGAAGTTTTGAAGGATTTTGAAGAATGGAGAGAAAAAGGGAATTGGACATCTGATAGCAAAGCAATTAAAAAAGTAATCTTCCTGACTTTCCAAAAATCCCAAGAAATGATGAGGGAAGAGATTGAGAGATTGAGATTTATAACTTATTTTGGGAAAATACCTTCAGTAGCAGAACAAAGTTTAAAATTATCTATACTTGAGGATTTAAAGTCTAAACTTGCAGGGGTAGAAGAATGAAAGGAGAAATTGAAATATGGAATGAAGTGATGAAAGATGATTTAAATAAATCTATTTATAATGTTGGTTTTCAAGAGGGCAGAACTCAAACACTTAGAGAAGAATTAGATTTTTTGAAAAATGATTTGGTTTTTATGAATGATGTAGTTGGATGTGATGCTTGTATAATTTCTAAACAAAGAGTTCAAGATAGAATTAAACTCATCTCCAAGTTGGAAGATGATGAGGTAAAAGAATGAGAACTCAAAAGAGAATAGAAGAAGAAATTATAAGAGAGAATTTTGATAAAAATGATTTAAATAGTATATATCTTATTAAAATAGCAATCCAGAAGACTTTCCAAAAATCCCAAGAACAACAAGCCTCAGCACTTAAGAAAGTTAAAGAGGAAATTCATACTTGTATTGAAAGAGGGCAATTTAATGAAAGATATTTTGGGAAATTATTAGACAAACATTTCGGTGTTTTAGATAATCAAAAAGAATTAGCAGGGGGTGAGAAAAAATGAAAGGAGAAAAGAAAAGAAAAAAAGCAAAATTGAAAAGTATTAAGAAACAATTAAAGCACGGAAAGTTTAATGGAAGAAGGTATAGATGATAATAAAAGAGACTTATTTTCAACAAAGAGTTAATGAAGAAGAGAAATGGATATATAGAAGATTTTATTCTACTAAATCAATAATATTAAATATTTTAACTTTTGGATTATATGGTATGGCTCAATATGTTAATTATCAAAGGAGAATAGGATTAAAATGACACACCTAACAAAAGAAAAAGGTTTGTGCAAATGTTGGCATAAAGAAGATGTACATACTTATAATTATCTCTTAAAGGAAATATTAGATTGTAATTATAAGGATTGTCCTTGTAAAAAGTTTGAGGTTGAAGAATTAGCAGGGGTAAATCATAGTTTACAGGGGTCTGCCTCTGAAATAGAAGAAAAGGGTATGCCTGTAAACACCCGAAAGGGTTTAGATTATCCCTCAATTAGCAGAGAGTTTGGACAGGAAGAAAGGGTTTATGGAAATTATGAATTAAAGTTTGGAGTATCTATTGGAACTGAAGAATTGAAAATTAAGAGGGCAATTCATTTAGCACTTCAAGAAGGCAGACAATCCAAACTAAAAGATGAATTAGAGTTTTTGAAAAGATTAATGAGTAATGAATTTACAGAGGGTATTATTGATGGAAAAGAAAGTCCAGAGATTAAGATTGTTTTGGAAAGAATTAAACAAATCTCAAAAGAATTAGCAGGGGTAGAAGAATGAAAGACGAAGAATTGAAAAAGTATTTAGATTTTTTTGCTACAAAAAACCAATATTCTAATTGGAAAAGTGTTTTGAAAGATAAACAAAGTATGTCTTTTACAGCAAAGGAATTTGAAGAAGAAGCAAGAGAATGTTTCCAAAAAGGCAGACAATCCAAACTAAAAGAAGTTTTGAAAATTGTTGAAGAATTAAAGAAAGTAGCAGATGAAAACGATATGGAAATAGCAATAGATGATGGAGAAAAAGATGGTTTTAGAGTTATTGATTTTAGTGAATATATAGAAAGAGAATTTTCACTCCTCTCTCAGTTGGAAGATGATGAGGTAAAGAAATGAGTGAAGAATTTAAATTTACAAGAGAATGGTTTATGGATAAAGATAATCAAGTTCATACTATTCAAGATGTAGAACTTTTTAATGATAAAGATTGTAAAAATATAATTCAAATAGGAGAACATTTTTTAGTAGATTTAATTCCTATTGAAAATGATGTAGAGATTTGGGAAGTTGAAAATACAAAGAAGAAATATTATGTTAAAAATAGAGGGATGTTACCATTAAAACCAATTAGGAAGATAACAACAGGGAAGCAATTTGGTTATCCTAATGGTTATTGGAAAATAGAAAAAGAATTAGCAGGGGTAAAAGAATGAGTGATTTAACAGAAGCACAAATTGAATTTGTAATTTATAATAAGGGTTTTCAAGAGGGCAGAACTCAAACACTTGAAAAGGTTAAGGAGATGATTGAGAAATTATTAGAAGAATGTAAAGAACATTTAAGAGAAAATCCTTTAAATGATTATTGGGTTGGAAAGGAAATTGGTTTAGAACAAATCTCAAAAGAATTAGCAGGGGTAAAAGGGGAATGAAAAAGATTAGAGCAACAAGAATTGTAAATATTTGGGTTAAACCACATAAAGTAAAAGGATATTGGAAAACAATAAAGAAAATTGTTTATATAAGTTTTAGAGAGAAGAAAAAACAATTATCAGGGGGTGAGGGGAAATGAATTGGAAGATTAGATTAGGATTAACATTTTTAATAGGAATAATAGGAGGATTGATAATATGGTTTTTATCAAAATAGAAAAAGAATTAGTAGGGGGAGAAGAATGAAAATTATTAAAGATATAATAAAATTGTGGAATAAAGGATTTAAGAGGGGATTTAATATTTTTCAATGGTTTCTAATAGGGTTTATGTTTTTAGGAGTTATTGTCAATAATAGGTTTTTAGTTTTATTTTCTATGTTTGTATGTTTATTTGCTTACTTTGAACCAGGAGGAAAAGAATTAGAGGTTGGAGGAAAATGAAAAGGAGAACAAATTATATTTTATTATCTATTATTGGAATGTGTATAAGCACAATATCAATATTAGTTGGAGGAATAAACAATAATTTATTATTTGCAGTTTTAGGGTTGATTGGTGGTTTCAGTATAACATCATTTTCAATAGAAAGAATAAGAGTAATAGAATTTGAAGAAGAATTAGAGGTTAAAAAATGAATATAGAAAATAAGATAGAAATAATAAAAATATTAATTCTTTTAATTATAGGATATATAATTATTATGGCTTTACTTTCAAAAGAGAATGTTACAATAATAAAAGAAGTTTGTTGTAATTGTATAAATTGCTTTGGAGTTATAACCCTAAAATGATTTATCATTTAGTTTCTGTTTTATTGGGAGTTGGAATTGTATTATTAATAAATAGGATAGAAAAAGAATTAGCAGGGGGAGAAGAATGAAAGAAGAAGAATTGAAAAAGGAGATTAAAATATTAAAGAAATTTCCTATGAATAAAAGAGGAAAAGAAATTAAATTAATGGAATTATCTCTTATAGAAATTCAAAAAGAAGCAGAACTCAAAGGATTTCAAGAGGGCAGACAATCCAAACTAAAAGATGAATTAGAGTTTTTGAAGAAAATAAAAGAAATTTTAAGAGGAGTTGGGGATATTGGTATGTTAAATAATAAAATTAAAATGATAGAAAAAGAATTGAGGGTTAGGGTAGAAGAATAATGGATTATTTTTATGAAAAAAAGAAGTAAATGGGTAAAAAAGTGTTCTATATGTGGAAAAGTAATTAGAAATTGGAATAAATCTGGTTTATGTACCTTTCATTATAGGAAAGAGTATTGTAAAAAGCTGGAAGTAAAAGAGAGAAAAAAAGAATACCAGAAAGAATATAATAAAAGACCAGAAGTTAAAGCTAGGAAGAAAGAATATAGTCAAAGACCAGAAGTTAAAGCTAGAATAAAAAAATATAATAGCAAATATAATAAAAGACCAAAAGTTAAGGCTAAGAGAAAAAAACAACAGAAGGAATATCAACAAAGACCTGAAGTTAAAGCCAGGAAGAAAGAATATTATCAAAGATCAGAAGTTAAAGCAAGAAGAAAAGAATATTATCAAAGACCTAGGGTTAAAGCTAGAATAAAAGAACTAAGAAAAGAGAAAAAAGAGGTGAAAAGGAAAAAACAGCTAAGTGTTACTACTATATAGGGGTTAGAAAGATTTATAAAGGGTGAATGTTTAATAAATGAGATTAATATGGGAAACATCTTTAAAGAATTCTGCAAAAGCAGAAACAGTTCTTTAGAAAAGAAATTTTCCCAAATTTCAAAAAGATTGGGGGAAACTAATTAATCCCCCAATTAATATTATTGGAGAGGGAATGTGGAAGAATGGGAAACAATGGGGAAAACAATGAAAAACAAAAAACAAATTAAACTTTTTTCAAAAAATGTTTTATACAGATGAAAGGAGGTAGAAAGATATGAAATTTAAAAAAATTGCATCTGTTATTGGAAGTATGCTTCTTATTGGAGCTTCAATGGGAGTTGCTATGGCGAATACATATCCGACACCCTTTGTTCAAAATGGAAACGCAGATGTTGCGATAGTTTATGGAACTGGTTCAGCCCCAAGTGATTTAGTTGCAGCAGGTAAAATTGGGGATAATCTTAAATCTGTTTTTGATAGTTTTAATGAGGATAATAAAGTTTCAACAGGGAATTTTTCAAGTTCTGTAGGAATTACAGAAGAAGAAGTTATTCTTGGAAGCAAATTATTTGATTTTGGTAATGGAAAAATGAGAAATGTCTTTACAGATAACCAAATTCCATCTCTTATTGATGATAAAATACATTGGGATGATGGAAAGAGTACTAAGACAAGTTTTAATGTCCACGAAGAAATTCTAGTAGGGAATATGAATCTTTTAACTACATTAGATAACAATGACTTAAAAGGTGTTGCTTTAACTAATGACAAGGATTTAGAATATCGTTATGTATTTGAGGATGAACTTAATATTAGTAGAATTGGAAATGAAGATGCTGATGATTTGACAATAAATATTCTTGGAAAAGAGTATTTAGTTGAAGAATTTGGAGATAATTCAATAACAATTTCTAGTTCAGGAGAAAGTGTTCTAAAAACTGGAGAAAGTATTATTCTTGAAGGGATAACTCTTACAGTAAGGGATATTTTTGAGGAAGCTGTCCAAATTAATGGTGTATTTATAAAGGAAGGCCAATTAAAGAATGTTGATGGATTGAAAGTTAGAGTTGAATCAATTGCTTATCATTCTTCAGATACTTTACCAAGTAAAGTAATCCTTAAGGTTGGAAAGGAAATTTCAACTACTTATTCAGATGAAGATGCTTATATTGGAGAAGATGATTCAGATCCAAATTGGGTTTGGAAAATAAGTAATCCTGGAGTAAATGGAGGTTCTATTGGTGTTAAGTATGAGCAAAGACAATTAGATTCTGATGATGAAATAGTTTATGTTGGAGAAAGTTATACTTTCCCTGAGAACTATGCAACAGTTCAATTAGAAAGCTTAACTGATGTAGATTATGAAGATTTTGAAGTATCCTTCGATAGTTCAAAGGATTTATATTTTGCAGTAGATAATAACACTAAGATGTACGAAGATGCTAAAGTAGTTGTTCTTAAAGGGAAGTTAGATGATTCCTTTTTGATTAATGGTACAGAAACTGATGAAATTTATTTGAGGTATAACAATGTTTCAACTAGTACTATTGTAGAGGATGAGGAAAATGTAATAATACCTTATTCTAATAATACAATGGAGTTGACCAAATTTGAATGTGATAATAGTGGAGGAATATTTTATGAAGGAGATTCCATATGTGAGTATCTAGAAGTTCTTGGAACAAAAGTAGTAACTTCTTTAAGTGAAGTTGTAGATGTCTTCTATAATGATGTGAATAAAGACTATTCAGATAGTATTAAGCCAAGATTTGCTTTTACTATAAATGGTACTGGAGATATAGGAAAATTAATCTATGAAGATACCAAATTAGATATCAAAATAGATAATAGAACATTATCTATTGGAGATTTATCAGTTGAATTAAATCCTACAGGAAATTTTACTCATTTAGGAATGGTTTCAGAAGAAGCAGAAAACAATGAAATTACTCTTAATCACAAAAGTGTTGGAAATAAAGAGGAAGACATTTTAGGTTATGATGGATTAATCTTATATGATTCTGAAGCTAATTCAGAGGATGACGAAGTTATCTTTGGTGTCCCAAGTGAAAGAGTTTATGCAACAGTAAGTGTTTTAGGTCAGGGAGAAATGGCTAGTGGAACTGTCCCTCAACTTGGTGCTATATTGGTTACAGATGATGAAGTAGCTAATGTTGCTACAAAGAACTTAATTGTTGTTGGTGGAAGTTGTATTAATTCAGTTGCTGCTAAACTAATTGGTGTTCCGGTAAATACTTGTGGAGCAGAATGGACTGCTAAGACAAATGTTGGTGCAGGACAATACCTTCTTAAGGAATTTGTTTCTCCTTACAATAGTGGAAAAGTAGCCTTGCTTATTGCTGGCTATGAAGCTGCCGAGACAACTTTGGGTGTTAATAGTTTGATTGCTTAATTTTAAAGCCCTTTAAAAAGGGCTCTTTTTCTTTTTTTTTTATTTTCTTCTTAATGTCTTAGTGTAACTACTATTAAGTGGTGGGAAAGATTTATAAATGGTAAATCATTCTTTAAATAGATGAAATTTAAAGAAATAATAATTTGGTTAGGAATATTTATTGTTGGAAGTTTAATTGTAACTTTTTTGATTTCTCCAGGAAGTTTTGATAGATTTAAGGATAATGTTAAAGATATTACTGAAAAAGACATCATAAAACAAACTATAAATAAAACAACTACTTTAACTGAACCAGAAGATATACAAATTACAGAATGTTTAGAAAGATTTAATGAATGCAAAAGAATTTCTGAAACAAAAACTGGTGTTTCAATAAAAATTATTGAATATAAAAAATTTACAGAATATAATAAAGCATTAGAATTTTACACAACATGGACTTCTCCATATACAAAATCTCTTATGGTTAGTGGAATGATGAAAAATTATTTTCTTCCAAAAGATAATTTTCCTATTGTTTTAATTGCTTCATCTGCAAAATGGAACATTAATTCTGAATATGGTAATATTCAAGATTCTTATGTTGCTGTATGTGATTCAAATTATAATCTTGTGGAAACAACCAAAACATTGCATAATTGTTAAACTTGTTACCCCTTTTGAGTGATTAGAAAGATTTAAATAGTCTTGTTTTCTTATTAAATTAGAAAAAATGGTAAAATTAAAAGTTTTAAAATACAATAAGGAGAAGGCAAGATGGTTATTCTCTTTGCTAAAGTTCTCAGAACTTTTTGCTGTATTTTTATTTATATTCGGTTTTCATGGATTTGGTTATTTAATTTATAACAATTTCCCTAAATTTTATTTATGGTTTATACCTTCAGGAGTAGTTAATTTTTATTATTTATGGGTTTGTGGTATTACCACAATTATCTTTGGAATTTTCGCTTTACTAATAACATTTTCAATATCATGGTTAATCTACTTAATAATTAAAAGTTGGGTTAAAGCTAATTGGAAATGGGCTAAAACTCTTGCAGAAGATAAAGAAGTTAAGGAAGAAAGATTGAATGAACAAAAGAAATTAGATGAAATAAAAAGAATAGAAAAATTAGAAAAACAAAGGGAAAAGTTTGGCTATTGTGTAGGAGATACAGCACTTAGAGTTAAAAATGGAACTTTTGGAAAGGTGGGGGATAAGTATAAGATAGATTATGTAGATTATGATGGTGATATTGACTGCATATATGGTAATAAAAGTCGTAATTGTACTACAGAGAATTTTAAATTCATAAAGAATCAATTACCCAAGAAACCAAAGTTAAATCCAACAAGACAAAAAGAGGTTGATGATTTAAAGAAAACAAAATGAAAAAAACAACAACAGAAATTTTAAAGAAGATGGATAAAGATAAAGAGCAAAGAGAAAAATTAAAGAAGATAAGAAGAGAAAGAAATAAAATTAAGGAAAAAATAGAAATAAAAAAGCCACAAAAGAGAAGCATAGAAATAGTAGAGTATGAAGATGGAACTTTCTCTTTGATTGGTTATGCTTATAATTTGCATTTACAACGTGATGAAATTGAACTAGCTTTTAAAGCATGGCTAGACAATCTACTTGAAAATGGGAAGCACTTATAAATAAAAAGTTTGAAAGGAGGGAAAAATATGAAAAATAAAGAAACAACTGGGTATGAAAGAGCAGGTATATCAAATCCTGCAAGATTCTTTACAGGTATTGGAATGATATCTTTGGAAGTCATAGCTCTTTTCATAGTTTTTTTATCTCTTTTGAATTGGAGTTTTTTCACAAAACAAATTGCAGTAATTTTACTTATATCATTTTTGGTAATTATATATAATGTTTTTGCTGGTATTTTGATGTTAAAAGGTTCCAGGGAAAAGAATAGGAGATAAAATTGAAAAAGGAGGGAAATAATATGAATGAAGATAAAGCAGTTTTAAAATCAGTTTTATGTGCTTTGGCATTTATGCTACTAATAGGTGCTATTGTTATTGGATCATCTTTAGTATCAAGCCATTACGAAGTAAAAGCATTTAATAGTATTCACGGAACAGAATATACGACTGGAGAATGGTTTTGGGCAGAACAAACAATTAAAGATTATCATTTGGGAACTGTAGAAAATAAAAATTACCAAGTCGATGTAAATTTGAACGATGAAAGATTGAAAGGAGGTAATATAAAATGAGTGAAGATAATGAATTAATTGGGATGTTCTTCATTGGTGTATTATTAGGAACATTCTTTTTCTTTTTAATATTAGTTGCATCAAATACATTTAATCCAGTAGAAAGGTTAAACATAGACAAAGACCGAATGGTTTCTGACTATGTTAAATTAAATTACCCTGAGTTTGAAAATTGTTCCATAAAATATAAAACATATAATAATATGGATTGTGAATATTCTGTTAATGGAGCGGAAGTATATTGTAATGAAGGATTACAACCAAGAGATAGTTTAAGTATAATAGGAAACAACCCAGACAGTTTAGTTTGTTTTGAGGATGGTTTGACTATTAAAGATATCTTTAAATTGAGATTAAGAGAAGAGGGATTAATAGATGATTAAAAGTTTGAAAGGGGGTAGTATAAAATGAGTGAAAGAGAAAGAATACCAAAGTATAATCCAGCAGATTATAAGGCAGTAGAAGAAACAGCCAGAGGAATGTCAAAACCAAAACTTGAAGAGTATTATGTTAAAGATAGAGATAGAAGGCATATGAGTTGTGGGGAAGGATGGTGTATTTTTATTGGAATTGTTGCTTTAATCTTTTTTATAGGAGCAATGGGATATTTTATTGCAGAAACAAAGATTGCACATGATGTTTCCAATAATATTGAAGATATTTCAGAAGATATTTGTCCAATCCTTGGTTCAGGGTATGTTTCAGATGAATTTTTCAAGGATACAACAAGTTACACAAATAAAATAGTTTGCAATAGTATCAATTCTATTCCGAGATAATAGAGCATCTATATTTGCCTGACTTTTTATAAGGAAAATTTTTATTTCTTTTTCTCTTTTCCTTTTTTTTGTTTCTCTTTTCTGATTCCATAAGAGAGTTCATTTTTCAATTGGAATATTTTTGGGGTTTCTGATGAGAGGAATTTAACTGTGGCCCTTTTTTCTTTTATTGATAACCTTATTGTCATACAATATACAGATGATTAAATTATATAAATGTTTGTGGTAATTTAGCTGATTTCTGAAATCACTTAAAATCACAAACATTTAAATAATCTTATATACTGAATTCTCTATGGAACAAAAAAATATAAACTTTTTAGTTTTAGCTTTTGTATTTCTAATTATAGGTGTAGCATTAATTGGTTCGGTTGCTTCAAATGTTAGTGATAGAACAGATAAAGTAACTATCCTCGATGAAGCATTAGACATTAGTGCTGCTAGATTAGGAGATGCTATCTTAAGCATAGATGATACACATGCTTTTACCATAACTAATTACCCTACTAGTTGGAAAATTTTAGATTGTCCAATTACTGACTTTGTATTTAAAAATCAAACAGGTGTTGCTACAACTGTAGCCTCAGACTATGCTTTTTTCCCAGCTAATGGAACTTTAGTATTAGTAAATTCATCTGTATACCATGATGATGGTACAATACAGATTCTTAATACAACAACTATGGATTATACATATTGTGCTGATGACTATCTTAATTCTACTTGGGGAAGATCAGTATTAAACACAGTACCAGGTTTCTTTGCACTAGTCTTATTGGCTGGTTCATTATGGCTATTCTATAATGTTTTTAGGAATGTTGGAATTATCAAAGGATAAAATTATATTAAGTTGAAATAGAAGAGAACTATTCTCTCTTCTTTATCTTGGTGTTACCACTTTTAAGTGATTAGAAAGATTTATAAAGGGTGAATCTTTGTTAATATGATGGAAAATAAGAACTGGAAAATTTTTATATTATGTTTTATAGTAGTTCTTTTAATGATCTTTTTAGTCTTTTTAACAGTAGAATTATTTAATAATGAATTCGCAAATGTTAATACAAATGAATCTATAAATGTTGACACAAGTGTTGATGTTAAAAATGTGATAGAATATATGAAAGATAATAATATTACTATCTATGGTTCTACGAAATGTTCTTATTGTCAAAAACAATTAAAAGAGTTTCAACCATATCAGGAAGAAGCTATTGAAGAAGGGGTTTTTATTTTTTGTGATTTAAATCAGGATATAGGTTGTATAGGAATAGAATCGGTTCCTTCTTGGAAAAAGGATGGAAAGATAGTTCATGAAGGATACTTACCACTTGAAAGTATTGGGGAAAACTATTCATGGTAAATATTTATACAATTGAAAAGGAGGTGAAATAAAATGTCAAATTTAAAAGAAACAGCACAGGCATATGAGCCAAAGAAAACACTTAACATTGCAGATTTAGATAGAGTTGACCTTACTTGGCCTGTTGAAAGTAGAACAGGTGTAACAGTAAAACAAGATGAAGAAGGAAAAGATTATGAAGAATCTTATTCATATAAGGTTATGATTGTTAATGAGATAGAATATAGGGTTCCAAACACTGTGCTTGAAGAAATACAGAAGATGGTTGAATTAGTACCAGAATTACAATTTGTTAATGTTGATAAAACAGGTTCTGGTTATGGAACAAAATATTCTGTAAAGAAAGTAAAATAATTACCAACTTTACAAAATAAATTTATTATTTTTTGCCCCAATGTTTGTGGGGTTCATATTCATAAAAATGAAAAAAAAGAAAACTAAAATAGGTTTAGGCCAAAGAGTTGAACCAAAAACAATTCCTGCAATAAGGAAAGGAAAACAAATATGGAAAAAGAATTAAAATGGAAAAGAAAAAAGAACCACTAAGAATACAAATGAGAGAAAATCCTTGGATAGTTTGGACATTTGCTTTGGGAATATTATTTGTTTTAATGTGTGTAATAAGTATTTATAAAACAGAAGTTAAAACAGAAAACGAAATACTTTGTTCTGTAATTGGAGCAACTCCAGCATGGGCAGATGCTAATGGGAAACTTATTTCTTATGGGGCTATAATACCAACAGAGCAATCAATAGATTTAGTAGGGGCTGTATTAATCCCAGAGAGAATAAAGCTTCTTTATGTTCCAGGATGTAGTGCTTGCCAAAATCAAATTAATTACTTTAAGGAACAAGGCACTTGGGATAATTATGTAAAGGAAGGTTTAACTGTGGATTGCAGTAAATATTAAAATGAACACAAAAAAATATATTGAAATGGTTAATAGGGCAGTAAAGGAGGGAAAGCATAATAGACCAATAAAAGTAGTTTATACAAAAAACAAACCTATAACAGAAGGGCAACAAGGAGTTGCTTCTCATATTAATATGAAAAAATATGATAGAATTGCTATTTGGAAAGGATTACCAAGAAATTATGAGGAGAAAATTAAAAGAGAAAAAGAATTAAGTGAAAAATTAGGAAAAAAAGTTGAAGTGATTACAAGAGAAGATGCTCTTAGGCATGAATTATGGCACGTTCATAAACCTTATGCTTCGGAAAAAGAAATAAGATGTAAATTAGAAAAAAAAGATTTACCAAATAAATTACCAACAAGGAGAAGATTCTAATGATAATACACAACTCAAACGAATGTCTATGTAATGAATCACTTTCAAATGGAAATGAAAAATAAACTTATTATTTTTTTACCCGAATGTTAGTCGGGTTCATAATCATAAAAAACAAAAGGGAGGTATAAAATGTATATAGAATTACAAGGAAAAGAACTTAAGAAAGATTGGAAAGCTTTAGCAAAGAGTGCAAAAGAAAGTGACCCAAATGATAAAAGTATTGGAGAAGAAGAGAGATTATTAATTGATAATGATGAAGAAGAAATTGTAGCTTTAGAATTTAATGAAGCTGATGAAAAAATATTCTTTGCTTTTACAAATAAGTATGGATATTTTTCATTCAGTATTCCTTTGAATGATGGTTTGATGTTTGAAATTGTAGAATGCTTAAAATCAAAAGGGAAAAAAATAGAAAGGTTAATTGATTTGAACAAGTAAAATAATTAAGCACTATAAATTAAAATGAAAAACAAAGTTTTATTAATCACATCTACATTTGAAAATCCAATTGCTATATCAAAAGTTAATAATAATATTGGAGAGGAAAAATTTGGTTATGAGGAAGTAGAGAAACAGCATTATGCTATTGGTCTGGCATATATCCATTCCTATATAGAATCAAAAGGATATTGTGTTGAGGGCCTTTATTTGAATAGTTACCCCTTTGAAGAATGCTTGGAAAGGATAAAAAATAAGTTGGAGTATTTTTCTCCAGACTTTGTAGGGATTCAGATTTTTTCTGTCAATAGAATTAGTAGTTATAAAATAATAGAATATATAAGAGAAAATTATCCAAAAATAAAAATAATAGTAGGAGGATTACACGCTACTTTAATGTATCATCAAATCTTAGAAAAATATCCCTTTTTAACAATAGTAATTGGAGAGGGAGAACTAACCTTTGTAGAATTACTTAATAGTTTTAAAGAAGGCAAGAAGAATATGAGGAATATAAAGGGGATTGCATATAAGATAAAAGGTAAAGTAATTGTAACAGATTCAAGACCATTAATAGAAAATCTTGATGAACTTCCATATCCTAAGCACGAAGTTTTTTTTAGGGAAAACAGGTCACAAGCTTGCCTTTTAACAACAAGGGGATGCCCTTTTAAATGTAGTTTTTGTTGTATGAATCCACTTACTAAAAGACGAGTTCGTTTTAGATCTGTTAAAAATGTTGTGGATGAAATAGAATATCTCGCAAAATCTTTTAAAAAAATTAAATTAATTTGGATACATGATGAAACATTTACCTTGGATAATAATAGGGTTATACAAATTTGTGATGAAATAATAAAGAGAGGAATAAAAAAGGAATTTATAGCAAGTGGAAGAATAAAACCAATTTCAAAAAAGATGATAAAAAAAATGGAAGAAGCCAATTTTAAATATCTTATACTTGGGGTTGAAAGTGGATGTGATGATATTTTGAAAAAAGCACATAAAGGAATAACAAAAAAGGATATTGTAGAAACATTTAAATTATTCAAGAATTCTAAAGTAATCCTGAAAATTTTTATAATCATTGGACTGCCTGGAGAAACAAAAGAAACCATTATAGAAACTTCAAAATTCGTAAGGGATTTACAGAAGATAATATATATTTCTTTGGGTGATACTGCAAATTACTTAAGAATTTATCCAGGAGCAGAAGTGTATGAAATAGCAAAGGAAGCAGGTATTATAAGTGATAAATACTGGCTAACAGAACTTTCATCTCCAATCTTTACATTAGAAAATTCCCTTGAAACTCTTAATGAGTTTGGAGAGATTTTTATTAACTATACTGCATGGAGTAGAATGTTTAGATTAAAAGGATTTATCCATCAATGGATGATGATACCATACTTTTTGAAATATTTATTAACAACTAAACGCAAATTGCTATTACAAAAGATATTCTTTTTCATAAAATTAAATAAAGAGGGCATTTCTCCTCCCAATCCTGAAGGAATGGGTATCCGAAATGGGAGAATTATATGACGAACCTAATAACTGCTTTAATGGGAATATTGGATATTCTTGCAGGAATTTTGATACTTCTTATTGCATTTGACAAGATTTTCTTTATAATAATTGCAAGCTTGATAATATTAAAAGGGGGGATAAGTTTTTTTTAGAATGGTGAATTATAATTATTATCTAGATAAACTTTTTGGAATAGAAGTTATAAGAATTTTTCCAAGAGAAGCAATTAAATATGCAAAAGATTATTTTCAAAATAAAGAAATTATTGCTCTTGAGATTGGAACATTAAAAGGAGAAAATACAAAATCAATGTTTAAAAAATTAAATATAAGTAAGATTTATTTAATAGACCCTTATATAATTTACAATGGTCTTGATAGGGTATATGCTTATAGAAGTTGTAAAAAAGAAGCAATAAGAAGATTAAATAAGTTTAGTGATAAGATTAATTGGATTTTTAAATTATCTTCTGAAGCAATTGAAGATATAAAAGAGAAAGTTGATTTTATTTATATTGATGGCAACCACGATTATTCTTTTGTGAAAGAAGACTTAGAGAATTATTGGGAAATTTTAAATATGGGGGGAATTATGTCTGGGCATGATATACAATGCGAAGATGTTAGTAGAGCTGTTTTGGAATTTGCAAGAAAGAAAAACCTACAGGTTCTTTTCGGAGAAAGAAGAGATTGGTGGATAATAAAATGTTAAAATTAAAAGAGGAAATCATTAAAATGAAGAAAAGAATCAAATTTTTATTATGGCTTTTTAAAATTAAAAAATCAATTAGTCCTCCCCACCTTGTTAAAGAAAGAACAGTAAGATTTTACGGGAAAAAATATAAAATGACTGCTTTGGTTGAAACTGGAACTTATGAAGGGGAAATGGTTTCTGCGTTGAAAGAAGATTTTGAAAAAATATTCTCAATAGAATTGGATAAAACCTTAGCGACAAAGGCTAAAGAAAAATTTTCAAAAGATAAGAAGATTAAAATTATTTGTGGTGATAGTGGAGAAGAATTGAAAAATATATTAAAAATGAATCCCCATCCTTGTTTATTCTGGTTAGATGCACATTATAGTGGTGGTATAACTGCAAGAGGAAAAAAAGAAACTCCTATTGCTGAAGAATTAAAAGAGATTGTAAAACATTCAAAGAGAAATGTTATTTTAATTGATGATGCCAATGAGTTTGGGAAAGGGGATTATCCTTCATACGAAGAGATAAAAACAATCCTTAAAGGAGAATTTAACATACAAACAAAAAATAATATAATTAGGATTTGTCCAAAATGATAAAACAAGATATTGAAATAGAAAAATTTGTAATTCCTTTTTCTAAGGGGGGACTTGGAGGTAGATTAAAATGTTTATTATATTCTAAAGAGATATTTTCAAATACAAAAAGAAAGATATTACTCTATTGGGAAAATAACAAGTATTGTAATTGTAATTTTTCTGACTTATTTGATAAAGATATTGTAGAAATATCAAAAGAAGAATTAAGAGAGATAATTAAAAGGGATAATTTTCAAATATTAACAAAAGATATAGATAATGAAAAAAAGTATATCTTGATTGGAGATTTAGGTAGAGCCTTTGCAGGATTTTATGGTTCATTGGATATTCCTTTAGGAGAGAAGTTAAAAGAATTAAATATAAAGAAAGAAATACAGGAAGAAATTAATCAATATAAACTTCCAGAAGATGTTATTGGGGTTCATATAAGAAGGGGAGATTTTAGGACAATTCCTGTGGGGGAGGTTTCTACAGATGAAAGGTTTATTGAAGCAATGAAAAAGGAGATTAAATTAAATAAGAGAGTTGTATTTTTTTTAGCGACAGATGAAAAAGAAACAGAGGATAAGTTTAAGAGAATATTTGGTAATAAAATAATTTCCCATACCAAACAAATAGAAGAAAATTCTTTTAGGGAAGGAACTATTAAGGATGCTTTGATTGAATTATTATTATTATCAAAATGCAAAAAGATATTGGGGAGCTTTGGTAGTACATTCTTGGAAATTGCGTGGGAATTTGGATATAGAATACCAAAGATTATAATTGTTAAAGATGAAGAAAGATTAAAAATATGCAAAGTAAAAGAGAGAGGGAAAGATAATTGGTTTAACCAAATTAAAAAAATGATATATGAAACTATCACCCCTTTACATATAAGACTATTAGATAAAATTTAGGAGGTTTATAAAATGATAAAAAAAATATTTACTTGGATTGGTGGGATTATAAACATAATTTTAATTCTAGCATTAATTTTATACCCTTGGATAGTTAAAGGTGAAAATCCAATTACATTTTATTGGAGTTGTCTAAGGGAGCTTTGGCAAGTGATAAAAGAACCTGGATTATTAAGTAAATTCATTAGTTTGTTCAATTGAAAGGAGGTATAAAATGTCAAGAGATAAAAAGATAAAGAAAAGTGTTGATAAAATCCATAAAGAAGCAGATAAGATAGAAAAAGAAGTTGCACCAAAGAAGGTATCAATGTATGGTGATCCAATCGTGAAGATTTTCTAAAACATTTTTTAACAAATGGTTAAAACTTATAGTGGTAAATCTCCTAGAAATGCAAGGATAAAGATAGATTATACAGGAGAATGTCCTTCTGTAAGTTTTAAATATCCAAGGAAAGATGGTTATGTGGGATCTATGACTCATTTAGTATTTCTTGTTTGGATTTTATTTTGTTCGATTTGTTATATTTTTTTTAGTTTGACTGTACTTGTCCAAGATATCTCGCAAGATATTTCACAAAATAATACTTCAGTTAATGAAACACTAGTTAATGGTTATGGAAATGAAACTTATTTAATGGATAAAAGTGAATTAATAAGAAATATTTTAACTTTATTAATACTTTTTATCCCACCACTAATTATCAATAAACTATTTAAAAAGAAGTTAAATGCTTTGTTCCCAATATATCAAGCATGGAGAGCAGACAAAAAGTATGTTGAATTTAAAGCTAAAGATATAAAGACTTCAATAGTAAATGGAAAAAAAGAAATTTATGTTGAAATCCCCTACTTTCAAAATATAATTCTAAAATATGAAGCAACTAAAGACTTTTCAAAATATTTGGATATCATGGAAATAAAAGAACAAAACTTTAAAACAAAAGAATATTCTAGTAAGGAGAAGAAATGGAAAGAAAGAAAAAAGAAGAAAAGAAAAGTTAAAAAACAAAATGAATGGTATTGGTATGCTAAATTTTACTTTAATGAAGTTCCAAAAAATGGGAAATTAAGTGTAATTTACAAGTGATGTTACCCCTTTTAAGTGGTGGGAAACATTTAAATACTCTTGATTTATTAATATAATGGGAAAAATGGTAAGTAATAAGGTTGATTCTAAGAAAGTATTTGTTCATTATTTGGATAGAGATAGAAGTGGAAAAGACTTTGATGTTCAAGGATATTTTGAAGTAATAGAAGAAGGAGAAAAATTTTTAGTGATTAAGTCAGAAAAAAATACAATTAAGATTCCTTATGGAAGGTTAATAAAGATGAAAGGGGGTAATAATTAAGATATAAGATGATAGGAATAGGATTTATAATTTTAGCAACATTCTTGTTTTTAATATTTGTATCAATAGGTGGGGTAGTATCTTCATATAATGGATTTGTAACATTAACACAAGATATTAGAACACAATTTTCAAATATTATAACAGAATATCAGAGAAGAACAGATTTATTCTATAACTTGGTTCAATCAGTTAAATCTTTTAAGACACACGAAAAGTCTACCTTAAAGGAAGTAATTGAAGCAAGGAATATGAGCTTTGGACAATCAAAGAAACAAGACATAAAAAATATGGCTAAACTTGATGGATTGTTTTCAAAACTGTTAGCAGTAGTTGAACAATATCCAAACTTAAAAGCAGATACACAGCATAATAAGTTAATGGATGAGATAAGAATAACAGAAGATAGAGTAAATATTTCAAGAACAGACTATAATAATATAGTGAATACTTATAATGTAAAAGTTAAAAGATTCCCAAGTAATATTATAGCAGGAATGTTCAACTTTGATTTAGAAGGATATTTTAAAGGTCAAGAAGGAATAGAACAATCTCCAAAAATAAGTTTATAAGATGGAAGAAAAAAATGATTCAATTAAGCACTATGAAAAACTTAGAGATAAGTTTACCAATAGGGAACAAGATGAATCAGATGAAATAGAAGATGAATAAATTTATTTTAATAGGGAGTGGAATTATCCTTCTTGGTTTTTTTATTTTATTATTTTTAGTTTTTAAAGCAAGAAAGAAACATAAAGCAATAAAGCATTATGAAGAGTTGAGAGATAAGTTATCTGTTAGAGAATTAGAAAAAGAGACTGGAATAACAGAAGATGAATATAATAATTATAATGGATCTAGTGTAGGTAGTATAATTCGTGGATTTATTGTTTTGTTAGTTGGAGTTAGTTTAATGAAACCAATTCAAGAGCAATTAGGTATTGCAGTTACAAATGGAGAATTAACTGGGGTGTCCCAGCAATTAGTAAACTTAGTTCCAATATTTTTTGCTGGAACAATTTTAATAATTGTATTAGGAATTGTAGTAAATGGTTTTGGTGGTTTAAAAAGTTCTGGATTGGTTTAAATTTATTGGAAAAGATTAACAAGATTATTATAAATGGTTCAAGGAGTAAATTGTTACCCCTTTTGAGTGATTAGAAAGATTTATAAACTTGAATTAACTAAGAAATATAGAAAAAATGGTAAATGCTCTGGTTTGGGTTTTAATTGTAATAGTTTTATTAGTCTCACTTGATAAAATAATTACTGTTGCGAACATTTTACAAGTCGAGAAAAACTTCCCAGAAGTTGATAGATATTCAATTGAAAAAAATCCTGTAGCAAAATTCTTCTTTGTAAAATGTGGATTATTGGGTGGAACAATTATATATGGGATTCTTTCTGTTTTAACCTTTATATTAGCATTAGTCCTCCTTGAATGGACATTAAAATTGTTTGGTGTTGTTAATGCCCAATCAATTTCCTTATATATTATGATGCTATTATATGGTCTTGTTATCTCTAATAATCTCTTCTTTTTTTTAAAGTACTCTCGTATAGTTCCATAAAATAAAATGAAAAAGAAATGTAAAGTGTGTAAAAAATTAAGAGAAATAGAATACGAATTTGCAAATAAGAAAGATAATCAATGTGTATTTTGTAATGATAAATATAGGGTAAAAAAGAAAAAATGAGTTTAATTAATAAATTTTTAAGGAAAAGGGGATATGCTATTATAAAACTTAAAGTTGGTATGACGAGAGGTTCTGTTAAATATGCTAAAGATTATTTTTCAAATGGAGAAATAGATGTAGTAGAAATAGGAGTGTTTGAAGGAACAAATGCTAATAGTATGTTAAAAGAATTAAATATAAATAACATAATTCTTATTGACCCTTATCTTTATGAACCTAATAGTTATTCCTATAAGGATATTGTTAATGCAGAGAGAAAGGCAGGAAAACTATTAAGGTCTTATAAGAATATTAAATGGATAAAAGATAAATCTGAAAATGTCTATAATGAAGTTGGGCATCCAGATTTTATTTATGTTGATGGCAGTCATAAATATGAAGATGTTAAAAAAGATATAAGTCTTTATTATAATGTTTTAAAAGTTGGTGGAATAATAGCAGGGGATGATTTAACCCTGCCAGGTGTTTCAAAAGCATTTTGGGAATTTGTATATACAAACAAAATTAAATTGGAAAATGTTTTTTATTCGGATACAGATACAGATTGGTGGATAATAAAGGATGGGAAATAGATAAAATGAAACAAGAACAAGAACTTAAAAACAAAATAGCAAAGAATCAAATGAAGCATGTTATTAAATTAATGGAAATGGCTAAAGAGGAAGGAAGACTTCAAGTACAATCAAAATTTATTAATGTGAAAGAAGATAGAAAAGCCATTAAAGATATTATTTATAAAAATCTTAAATTAATAGAAATGGCAGGAAATAAGGAAGGTATTTGCCAGGAATTAGCTGATGGCATTTTATTGCATTTTATAGAAAAAGGAAAGAATAAAAAATGGAAACTGATGAAAGAACAGAGGGGTTAGAAGAAATATACAAGTATGTTTATACTTGTGATAAATGCACAACAAAATATGGTTCAGATAAGAAGGAATTAAAAGAACATATTTGCCCTATCTGCGAAAAAAAAGAATAAAAATATCTTTATTTTTATAAATGTTACTACTTTATAGTGATTAGAAAAGTTTATAAACCCTTGTTTCCTATTACATTTTAGGTTACTACTATAAAATGACTATTGGAAGGTTTAAATAATGACTCTATTTAACATACTATCTTGTCGTGGATTTGGTGCAGAGGTTATTGAAAAAACAACACTTCAATTTGGACCTTGTGCTGCTGCAAAGCTTGCCATAGTAGGATTATTTTTCTTGAATGCTATAGTAAGAAAATGGGGTGGCGAGGAACTCGGAATTGAATATAATTTTTGGTTAGGTATGGCAGGAGCTTTCCTTGGATACCTTATACTAATTACTCTTACAGGAAAAGTTGGACTATCAATGATTGTAGGAATTGTTGTAATGCTTATTGGAGGATACTTTGGAGGAAGTATTCTTGGAGAAGGTGGAGGAGAATATGATGATTGAAAAACTTAAAGAACCAATAGAAATAAAACTTGAACAATATGAATGTGGACATTGCAAAAAGAAATCATATATAAATACAGAAGATAAAACAGCAAGAAAATTCTTCTGTCCCTTTTGTATGGAAGAAGCAAAGAATGTTAGAATCTTTGATATAAAAATTGAAGGAATTGGAGAATACTGAAATGGAGAAAGAAGAAATGAATAAAAAAGAAGATTTAATAAAGGAAAAATATTTACTTTATACTTTTTGGAGTTTAGGTTCTTTATTTGGAGTTATATCTTTTTTTCAATTATTTTTACCAAACAAACCAATACTAATTATTTTTTTATTACCTTTCATATATTTTACTTGTCTTAATGCATTAAAAATGGTTGGATTTTTTAGGACAAAGGATGAAAAATGATTGATTTAACAATAGCTAATAGTTGTGATAAATTTATTTGTATGAGCTTTGATATTGGTTCTATTATAATTGGAATGTGTCTCGGAGTAATATTGATATATATTTTATTTAGAAAAAAATTGATGAGGAAGAAAGAATGAAAACAAATAATACTTTAAATCTTATATTATTTACAATAATGCTTATAGCATTTATTGGATGTATAATTTATATAGGTGAAAAAGCTGAAAAAGTAAATAAAATAATTTATGAGAATCCCAACATTGATTTTTATTATTATTGTCCAGACCATTTTGTAAGTGCATATTATAATTGTGAAAAGGGATTTACTTATGAAAATTTAACTGGCAAATATTGTAATGGTACTTTAGTCTGCGAAAACGAGTATAAACTAAAATGAAAATAAAAAAGTATATGGATAAAACCTATAAATTAGCTTTAGCAATTTCTTTCCTAAGTTATACAGCAAGTTTTTATTTAACACTTGTATTTTTTGGTTGGAAAGCAGCTTTAATATTAGTATTATTTGCTTTAGGATTATCTGGAATAATCATTTGGTATATACTATTACCAGAAATATATAAAAATATAGATGAAATAGATAAATTAAAAAAGAGAAAACAAAAAAGATGAAAACAAAAGAACCTAAAGAAAATATGACAAACAAAAAGAAAAAGATTGAAAAAACAATAATTGAAGTGTGTATCAAAATAGCAAAACATAATGGAGGAGCATTAATCATATTAGGAGAAGCAAAATACAAGCCAATGGTAAATCAGGAAGATGTTAAGCACTTCAAAATAATAGAAAATCCAAAACTCCTACAATCTCTTGCAACAATTGATGGAGCTGTAATAATAAATAAAGATGGAGTAATGGAAGCACATGGAGTAAAAGTTGATGCAGATAAAATTTTAAAGAATTTTGGAACAAGACATGCTACTGCTTATAGTGTATCTTTTAATAAGTCCACAACTGCTTTTTTAGTTTCAAAAGGAGACGGTAAAGTTAAAATATTCAAAAAAGGAAACATAGTTCAAATTGATGCTTTTGAAAGAGGAGTAGAAAAAAAGATACCAGAAATAAGTAAAATTCTTGAAGCACTGGGTGTTGGAAGTATTGGAGTAATTGGAATGGGTATTTTAACACCAATTATTGGAATTGCTGCTATTCCTGGAATAACAATCTTTGTGCTTGTTGGAGGAATTTATTATTTAATTAAAAAAGCAGACGAATGGGGAGAAATTAATATAAAAACAAAGGAAGAAAAAATTAAATGAGTAAAACAAAGAAACCTAAAGAAAAATACCGCTATTGCCTACCCAATTTTTTAGCAAAGGGGATGGCAAAAGTGGATTTTCGTGCCCAAATGCAAGCGGGAATGCTCTCGCAGTTTTTACTTCTTATTGGACTAAGCATAATGGTTGTTTTTATGATTTTTTCTGGACAAACAACTGGCTTTTACAAATTCATAGTTATATTTAATCTTCTTTGCGGGTGGCTTTTAATTTCAAGTTATCTCGTAACTACCTACGGTCAATATGTAAGTTATGCAGAAGCGATAGGGTACGACCCACAAGCAGAAAGAGCAGCAGTTAAAAAACAAGGGAATATATTTAAAAGAATTAGAAATGCTATAAGGAGAAGGAAGGAAAGAAAAAATAAAATATTAGTCTCAGGATTAGTTCCAAGTATTGTAAAGGATGCTCTAGAGAATATGGAGAAGATGGAAGAAATTCCAAAGGGGCTTGAAGAACAAAAAGAAAATGAAGAAACTAAATAAAAAATCTAAAAATAGTTTAATAGAATCAAAAGGAGGTAAAGAAATGGACGAAGAATACGAAGATATAGAAAGCGAAATGGATGATCTAGAAGAAGAGATAGAGGAAGCACCTAAAAAGAAGAATCCAGCAAAAAAACAACAAAGAATGGTTGAAGAAAAAGAGGAACAACAACCAGAAGAAAGATATGTTGCTTTTTATCAGGAACAACAAATAGGAATTTATGATACAATAACAAAAGAAGTTATTGTTGATGGTTTAAAAGATCTACCAATAGCTAAAATAGAAGCTTTCAAGTTAAACAAGCTTGATAAAATAGAAATCGCTAGCGGAGCATAAATAAAATGAAAAAGAAAATTCCTAAAATGAAAGTCTCAAAAAGTTTTAAAAAACCATTGACTAAAGAACAAAGAAAAAGTACATGGACTTTTTTTATAATTTTATTTCCTTCTGTTATTTTAGCAATGCTTTTGGCTTTTAAGAGAACAACTGAATTTATTATAGTTGGATTGCTTTTGTTTTTTTATCAAGCAATTGTACTAAAGAAATTCACTGAAGATTATTATAATTTAACTATTTAATTTCTTTTTAATTTTCATAGAAGCATAGAAGATGATAAAATTAGTATTTACGAGAATAAGAGAAACATTCACCATAGAAGTTGAAAACAAAATTATAGTATATAGGGATAAGAAATTTCCTAGGGGGTTTACTTTTATGCCAAAAAAACCTGATTTTGAAAAAATGGTTTTGTTTTCTAGGAATAGAATTCCAAAAGAAGTTGTAAGTTGGGTAAACGAGTCTAACTCTGGAAGGAATCTAGAAGAGTACCAATCTGCTAAAGATGATGAGGAATTAATTCCCATAATTATAAAAGATGCAAAAATTAATGGATGTGTTTTTCAGAATCGTATAAATTTAAAATGACAAAAAAAGGATATAAACAAACAGAAAAACATAAACAAAAGATTGGTAAATCTAATAAAGGAAAAAAACTTTCTAAAGAAACTAAACTAAAAATGAGTGAAACACATAAGAGACTTAAAAAACCTTGGGTTAAAGGGATGTTTAAAGGGAAAAAACATTCTAAAAAAGCCAAAATGAAAATTAGTAATGCATTAAAAGGAAATAAACATCGTTTAGGAAATAAAGTTTCAAAAGAAACAAGAAAAAAAATAAGTGAGAAACTTAAAGGTAAAATTGTATCAGAAAAAGTTATGGAAAGAATGGTTAAAGATAATCCAGCGAAAAAATTAGAAGTTAGAAAAAAAATAAGTGAAAATCATCGAAGTAAAAGAGGATATCTTCCCCCTATGCTAGGAAAAAAACATTCTAAAAAGACCAAAGAAAAAATGAGTAAGGCTTGTAGTGGAAAGAAAAACCATATGTATGGAAAAGAAAATAAATGGGGACACCATTCAAAAGAAACAAAAGAAAAGTTAAGAAAGATGAGTTTGGAACAATTTAAAAATGGAATTTCAGAAGAAACAAGAAAAAAATTAAGTGAAGCAAATAAGGGAGAAAAGAACTTTTGGTATGGAAAAAAAGGAGAAAATAGTTCAAGATATGGTAAACATTGTTCAAAAGAAACTAAGAAGAAAATGAGTGAAGCAAGTAAAGGAAAAAAGAAATCAGAAGAAACTAGAATAAAAATGAGTAAAGCTAAAAAAGGAAAGCATTTATCAGAAGAAAGAAAGAGAAAACTAAGATTATCTACAATAAAATACTTAGAAAAACAATTTAACGATGGATTTCCAATGATTCCAGCAATTGGTAAAAACGAAAAAGCAATACTTGATGAAATTGAAGAGTTATATAATTACAAAATTATAAGACAATATAAAATTAAAAAATTAGGTTACTTTGTTGATGGATATATACCAAAATTAAATTTGGTTATTGAAATAGATGAAGAAAGACATTTTAATATTGATGGTAAATTAAAAGAAAAGGATATTGAAAGACAAAAAGAAATTGAAAAAGAGCTTAATTGTAAATTTTTAAGAATTAAAGATAATAAATTAAATAATTGCATGTTCCAAGGAATAAGAAATTAAAATGACATTGGATGAAGTATTAAATGTTTTAGTTCCTGCAATTATCTTTATATTTTTAGGTGTGCTCATTTATAGTAAAGCAAAGAAACCAATAGATAACTTTTTTGCAGTAGTTAAAGGTTGGTTTCAACCAAGTGAATCTGGTGGGGGAAAAGAAGAACAATCAACAGAATATAAAATAAGTTATAGAGAACCAGCTTACTAAAATGAAACAAAATAAGACATTAAAAGAAAAATGGAATGAAGTAGATGAAGTATGTTCTACTTGTGGGCAAGTAACAAAAGTTAATCGGGGATTAACTAAACAGAATATAAAAAAAATGTTTAAAAGACCAACAATACAAGATTGTATAATTCTTATTATGATTATTTTAGTAATACTTGGAGCTTTATCATATCAAAATGAAGTAAAACAATATAAAGAGATAATTAGAAACCCCCAGGAATTATGTCAAATTTACTACGAAAGTATTATAAGGGGTAACTTTAATAATCTCGATGCTTCTGATATCCCAAACATTAAAATAATTGAAAATGAAGAAACCAGCTAGAGATGTACCCTTAATATATATATTTCTATATCAAAAAGCTAAAAAAAATCTAGTAGGAACACCATTCGTAAGACCTTCTTACCTACTTGAAATCTTAAAAAGAACATGCAGAATTCCACATGTTTTAAACTACCCTATTTTAAAAGATATGGAGACTTGGGAATTAATAAAGAGAATCAACAAACAGAGTTATGAAGTTCTTAATCATTCCTGTACTAATAAATTAAAACAATATCACTTCAAATCAGATCGAAGTCCTTTTGACTGAGATTAATTATGGAAAGTTGTATGCTTTTCTGCAAAAAATGCCAGAAATGTAGGGGTTGTTATAAGGACAAAAATCTTTGGATATGTTCAGGATGTGGAAGGGAGGTTGAAAAAGAAGAAAAACCTAAATGACTAATTCAAACCAAAATTTATTATTAAGTTTCGTAATATTTGTGGGTCAATTAAACCTCTTTTTTTAATCCAATCATCTGTTAATATCTCAACTTTATTATGACATTCAATACACAAATAAATTATATTTTCCTTATTATCTCCTCCTCCATTCGCTCTTGGGATAATGTGATGTAGACTAATGGCATTTCTTTTTAAACATCTTGGGCATAAATTATTAACATAAATACTCTGAAATTTAAGTAAGTGATATTTTTTAAAATTATCAACAATTTTTATAAATTTCTCCCAACTATTAAAGTAATTTGTAACTAATTTTTTGTCTATCTCATTAAATTGATTTTCTAAAAATTTAGAAATTAGCTTTTGTTGTCTTATTTGTTTTGGTTTAACATTTTCTCCCATAATATACCATAATTCTTGAATACCGATATGATAAAGAAAATCTTGAATTGTTTTATTTCCATAAATTAAAATTTCTTCTTCAAAAGGGATTTTTTTATAATTTTTATTGATTTCTTTTTTTATCTTAAGATACTCTCTAACAATTTCAAGAATATTCTTCATTAAAATTAATATTAGCTGTTGATTCATATCATCTTCAATTTTTTCTTCAAAATGAACTTCACAATCTATAGGATAAATATAAGTTGGTTTTTTTATTAAACTATTAAAAAAATAAATATTTCCTGAAAGAACTTGTCTTACTTTATATGCCCCTGGATGATTTCCAACAAAATCTAAAATTAATGCTTTTTCTTTCTTTGGATGTTTTCTCAATGCTCTACCTATCTGTTGAAGAATTAACCCATATGACATCGAAGGTCTTAATAATAATATGGCATCAGCATCTGGAAAATCAAGACCCTCATTAAATATATTTACAGTAAAAATTAATTTAAGGTTACCATTTTTAAATTTATTAAAAATTTTATCCCTTTCCTTTGTATCACAAGTAAATTCTTCACAATCAATTCCTTCTTTTTTAAAAAATTTTACACATCTTTTTACATGCTTTATACTATTACAAAACCCAATGGTTTTTTTATTAATAGCATACTTTTTATATTTTTCTATAATAGCAGAATCCCTCTCATCAATAAATAATCTTTTATCTAAATCTTTCCTGTTATAATCAATTTTTCCTTTTTTTATGTTTGTATAATCTATATTATCTTTAAAACCATAATAGAAAAATTTAGTTAAATATCCCCTTTTTATAGCATCATGTAAATTTCCAACTGTAATTAAATTATTATTAAACAATTCTATAACATCATTCTTATCTAACCTAAATGGAGTTGCTGTTAATCCCAAAAGAAATGATTGAAAGTAATCAATTATATTCTTATAAGTTTTTGCTGGAGAATGATGTGCCTCATCAATTATTATATAATCAAAAACAGATTTATTTAAATTCTTGTAATAGTTTTTTAATAATTGGATTGTCACAAAATTAAATTTTTTCAAATTATCAAAACTCTTTTCATTTTTAATTAAATGTAAATTATCCTTTGTAATAAATTCGGAAAAAGCATTATAGGTTTGTTTTACAAGCTCATTATGATGTGCAACATAAAGAACACTCTTATAATTCATAGAATCTTTAATTGCTATTAAAGTCTTTCCAAGACCTGGAGGCATATTTATTAAAATTTTGTCTGCTCCTTTATCTTTTTCTACCTTAATTTGTTCTATTGCAATTTCTTGAAATGGATTAAGTTCTTTCATCTTGTAAATTATGGAATATTTTAGTTACTACAATAGGATTTATCCCAAGAACTTCAGATATTTTCTCTATTGTTCTAGTCTTTTTTGGAATATAGTATCCAGATAATATCTTAGAACCCATTGACTTTTCAACTCCAAGCATTTGAGAAAATTTACCAATTGAACCACATCTTAAAATTGCAAAAGAACGCAAGTGTGAAAGGGGCACAAAACTTACATCAATTTTGCTCTGATTACCCTTACTTTCACTTAAATGGGTGAATTTTCGTTGAATTTCATCTCTCTCGTGTTGGTCAACTTTAATGCTGTCTTCGTTCATTTTAGCTTTTGAATAATTTAGTTATTATTTCAGAAAATTTAATGCTTTTATAACTATATTATTAAGTATTTACCCTTTATAAATCTTTCCCACCACTTAATAGTAGTAACAATATTAACCACTACTTACAGAATTATAAGCACCCAATCCTAAACCTATAGCTAATCCAGCTACAACTGCTAACCCTATCATCTTAGTCCCAGTCCAAGCAATTTTAGCAACCTCTTTTCCAGGGTTGTCACCATCTCCCCACAATGTAAATCCAGGTTTGTTTTTATTAGTCATCTTCTTCCTTTAATATTAATTCTATAAATTTAACTCGTCAATTAATTCTTCGGCTGTTAGAACTTTCTTTTTTGATTTTTTATAAATCATTTTAAAACCATAATCATCTTTAGTCATTTCATGCTCTTCACCTTGTCTCATTCTATCAAAAGGCTTGCAATCTCTAAAGTTTTTAACTCTATCCTTATCTGCATCCCCTAATGGTTTCATTAAAGGAAACCTATCTTTAGATTGTTTCCAATTCAAATTAGTAATTGGTTGTGATAAACTAGGTTTAAAAAAACTACCTTTTGTCTTTCTCTTTTTCATTTTAAGGTAATGCGTTAACCATTTCTGATGTTGCTCCGATTAAAGGAACCCCAACCATTATCTTAGTAAAACCCTTTATCATTTTCTTTGGTTTTTGCTTTTTCTTTCCTTTTAGACCTTTCTTACTTGGAAGCATCTTCATAGATTCTCCAAGTAATCCTAAACTCATTACACCAGGGATGATTCCTGCTACTGTTTTTGCTGTACTCATTTTTAATATAACCTCCTTTTTTTATTCCATAGGATTGAACTTTCTCCAGGATTATTAAATGTATTCGGAACATTCAAAAGGCTTGCTCTTTCACTTACTGCTGTAACTCTTGGCTCACCTTTAATTCCCATACCACTTGGTTGTGGTCCCATTTGCTGTGGTCTAAAGGCTTGTTGTTGAATTGGTCTTCCAAATTGGTCTATTGGTCTTCCAAATTGATCTACTGCTTGTGGTCTAGCTTGCCCTAAACGAGATAAACCTCTTCCAAAATCACTAAGTCCACCTATAATTCTTTGCCCAACACTTGGAGTTTGTGGAACCCTTGCTTCCATTTGTCCCATTAACTCTGCTTGTTGTTGGGCTCTCATAACTTCCATTTCATGTTGTTGGTCTGGTTCTGCTAAAAATTGTTCTTCTGAAATTGGCTGCTGATATCTCATATCTTGCTGCATTGCCAATTGTTCTGCTTTTTGCTGAGCCATGCCCATTTGTTGTGCTTGAGCTAATCTAATTTGAGCTTTTTCTGCTGAAAGCATCTTTTTATAAATATGTGTTGGAACCTTTACTGCTCTCCCAGAGGGGAGAACACGTACCCTAAAAGTTCCAGTAGGCCTACCTCTTCCAGCTCCACTATTCTTTTTTGTTTGCGTTATTGCTCTAACTAAAGAACCCTTTGGAGCAACTAAAGAAATTGCTTTTCTAGCAACTGCTGAAAATCTTCTCTCTCTTGCAGGAGTTTTATATGCTGATGCACCATATCCAATAAATCCTTTTGAAACTTTTTGTGCAAGAGATTTTGCTAATTTTGATGTTTTTCTTTCTTCACTAGAAGAATAAATAGCTTCTAGTTTTTTAAAAACATCAGGATCTCCAGCCCTTCTAACTGCTCTTTGATATTGCTCTGTACTAATATCAATTCCACTCTCTCTTTTTTCTCTTTTTTTCTTTGCCATCTTTTATTTATTTGCCTTTTTCGTCATTTAATTAAAACTCCTAAATTATTTAAATGTTTGTGATTAACTATTGACCAACCTTGGAATTGCTAGGAAGTGTATTGTTAAAATTGTCATTGTTATTAAAATAGTAACTAATGCATAACCATATCCAATTGCCATTGCTAAAATAAATATTGATAAGAAGTTAAGAACTGTCACTTGTGAAACTCTTCCAATTGTAAATATTATCCAAAAGAGAACAACTAATCCAATTACAGCTAACCAAAAACTTTGGAATAAATCAACAACTAATAATGTCCAAAGATCAATCATTCTATTTCAACTCCTCCTTTAATTCCATTCAATTTATTTATCATCAACTTCCAACACTCCTATTAGACCACCATTCTAATACTGATAAAACATAAAATACTGCTAGTAATCCTCCAGTAAATGCCCAAGTTATAATTGCTGGTGTACAAGGCATAGCAGTGCATCCAAAAAAGTTTAATTCATTTGTAATTACAGTATAAAGTGAAGCAATTGGAATTGCTCCAACACCTAATAATATTGTAAATACTGGAAAAAACAGCGAGGTATCACTTTTAGTTACAAGATAAACCCCTAGAGCAATTGCTCCTCCTATTGCAGTTAAGGATACAAATGCTAATAAGAAATCAGTTCCACTCCATCCTGTAGGATCCAATATAAAATCCCATACTACTGTATCATTTGAACCAAAAGATGTTAATTCATAATCAGGAGTCTCAACTACATTATAAAATATTATAATTGACATTTGTAAGATTAACAAAATCATAATCATATTTGCTAACTTCATTTTATTTTAACTCCATTTAATTTATCTATTTTCATCTTTGTGCCTGCCTATTTACATTTAAAAAATATGATATTGTGATAATTAATGTAAAACCTAATAAGATATAATTATTTATAAAATCATTTCCAGAAAGATTATTAAAGTAAAAGAATCCTTGTCCTGTCATTTCTCCACCAACAAAACTTCCAGATAAACTTCCCATCAAAATAACAAAAGTCATAATAATTAAAAAGGCACCTGGATTTGAAGTATCACTTCCTAAATTATAATTTAATGTAGAAATTGCTAAACACATAAAGAAAAATACTATAACGAGTCTATTAAAATCGTCTGTATCTGAATCATCTCCCCATTCATCTATAACATACTTCATATCTCTAATAAAAGTCAATATACCTGCTTTCCCTGCTGTTGGTATATCAATAACCCGCCAACGGGCATCTCCTTCTATTAAAACAGTTCCATTACCTATATCAAAATAATACTTTCCTTTAATATCATCCCCAAGATTAACTGTGTGCATTACATAAATAGTGCATCCTCCAGGATTACAAGAAGACCATGTTGAATTTAAAACAGCTCCAGTAGAAGAATTTACTAATTTAAATGACATATTAATAATATTACTTTTAGATGAAACCAACTGATATGAAAAATTATAAGTTCCAGCTTGGATAATTCCTGTAGAAGGAGTCCTTGCATACTTTATACCTTCTATTTGTGAAACATAAATATCAGCACCTATTCCACATTGTAATTGTTGAGTATATTGTGTTTGGGTTGGTCTGATTGTTACTGTAGTTCCAACACAACTAGCTATTGCAAAAGTAAATTTATGATCATAATCTGGATTAACCCAGAAAGTTACAAGCCCTGCATCATCTGTTGTTTCCTGTCCAACAATTGTCCAAATACCAGCAAATTGTCTTTCAACTGTAACTTCAACATTACTTATTTTATCACCCTCTTCATCTACAACTTGGATAGTAGAATAAATACCATCTGCACTTGAAAGAAGATATAAAATTTGATTTGTTGTCGCATTTGTTAAATCGCTTGAAGCATCATATTTCCTTTGGGGATATCCTTCTTTAGAATATTGAATTGAACGAGTATTGTGCATTGTAACATTTCCAGGGAACAAACAAAAGGTATAAAAATAATTTAAAGAACTATTTGAAAATAACAAAGATTTTTTATAGGTTCCATCCCCTAACCAATAACTCCAAGTTGAAGAATCTATTGTAGCATTTAGAGCAGAACTTGTTCCTTCATCTTTAAATGTAAAATTTATATATGGAACAGTTAATGTAGTATTGCATATTCCAAATAGAATTGGGGCAACAGTTTGATTATAGATTGTTGTATTCTCTGCATAAGTTGAACTTAAATTCCATTTGTAATAAAAAGTATTTGCTCCAATTTGACTTGGGGGAACTTGTAATGTCTTACTTAATAAATAATTTTCTCCAGAACTTGTTACTGTTGCAGAATAACTTGTTCCATTATAAACTAAATAAGCAGAACTTGGAGTATATCCTATTGGAGTTGTAATATTTAATGTATATACTTCAGAAGTAATTGTTTCATAAGTCAATGAATTATATGTATTTGAATTAATTGTTGAATTCAAACTAAAAGAATAATTAGAAGTAGCCCAAGAACAAGCATTATAAGTTAAATTTCCATAACAAGCATAAGAATTCCAAATAGAATTTCCTAAATTTATATTAAATAATTTACTAACATTGGTTGAATTAGTAAATAAATCAGTAACTGTTGTTTGATTAGATAGTGTTCCATTTAAATACCATATATTATAAGTATTATTTATCCAAGAATAACTATTATTTACCCACGACATTGAAAGACTTACATTAAATAAATTACTTGGTGCTGTAAATACTTTATTATTTGTTGGATAAGTTAAAGTAACATTTATCAAGGTCTCTCCTCCTTCTCCCTTAAATCCATAAAAATTTCCATCACTTGCTCCAGATATTAAATACCAAATTCCATCTTTTTGGAAAACAGATGGTGCTGCCCATGCCCCAATATCTCCCAACGAATCATTTATTGTAAAATCAGGTAACCATTCTGTTCCACTCCAAGCAAAACCAAGAAATTTTCCATCATCTGCTCCTGGGTATCTTGTTCCACTTATCAAATACCAAATTCCATCTTTTTGGAAAACAGATGGTGTGTACCAAGCGTTTACATTTGTTGGAAGACTTGCATTTATTGTAAGATTTGTTACCCATTGAGTTCCACTCCAAACGAAACCCCAAAAACCTGCTATACTCTGACCTCCAGTTATCAGATACCAAGAACTATCTTTATAAAAAACATTTGGATTTCCCCTATCTGTTACACTTGGTAAGGAAGCATTTATTGTTAAATTAGTAACCCATTGAGTTCCACTCCAAGTATAACCATAAAATTTACCATTTAGTTCTCCACTTATTAAATACCAAGAAGAATCCTTGTAAAAAACCGATGGAGCTGAATTACCACCAATATCAGGCAAGGAAGCATTTATTGTGAGATTTGTTGCCCAAGCAGTTCCAGTCCAAACATATCCAAAAAATGCCCCACTCTCCTCTCCACTTATTAGATACCAAGAACTATCTTTATAAAAAACAGAAGGTTTTGAATTAGTTCCTATATCTGGCAAACTTGCATTTATTGTTAAATCTGGAGTCCAGAATGCTGCACTAACACTTCCTAAACTAACTAATAAAAACATTCCTAAAATTAAAGAGAAGATTAATTTATTTTTCATAGTTTACTCCCAAGTATAAATAACCTTTCAACACCAAATATCAAATTCATTTCCATTTTCAAAAGGAATGAATTTAATATTGCTGATATTGTGGTTGTGCTGGTTGTTGTCCCCCTTTCATTATCAATCCAACAGCACCAAGGATAAGCATAATAAGTATAAGTGGCGGGCCTATCGATAACATAGCACAAGTTGTAGCATGCGTATTCCCAAGAGATTCATTAAAACAGGTAGTATTACTCCCGATGCCATTACAGAGGTCTGTTGTACTTTTACAATTCAATACACTTTGGTCTCTTAATCCATCAAATTGATCTTGGATAGTTGGCCAAAACGAAGTTATTAGTAAAACAGATACCACAAGCATAACAATACCGAAAATAAAAGACATTTGTCCTCGCTTATTATCCATTATTGTATTCATTCTATTTTGTTCCTCCTTTCATTTGTATTAAATATACGGGCAGGCTCATTAGAACCTGCGAGCTCAAAGTTAAGATAAGAAATATGGAAGGGTTGTATATTGCCTAAGCTTAAGAAATGAGTGTGATTATTAATTATCATTTTTTATTTTTAAAATCTCCTAATGGAGAAACTTTTGGTTTTTTTAATCCAAAGAACCTATTTAATATTTCATCATAAGTTTCTCTCTTTGTTATTCTTTGTTTCTTTAATTTCTCAAGTGTCTTATATTCTATCTGAATAGTTGTTCTTTGTTTCATACATAGCATATACATAACAACTTATTTAAATGTTTGTGATTTTAGAATTAGGGGATTTTTAATTAATTATTTTAACTCTCTTGTAATACTATTGAATTCTTCTACTTCTTTCACTTATCTAAATCTTCGTATATCTTCAATTGTTTAACCCTACTTTTATTACTGATGATATTACAAAATTCTTTAAAAATAAACCAATTACCTTTTAATACTTCAAAAAATAAAAATAAAAGATACTTAGGAATTCTTCTCTTTTGATATTTTAAAGAATAAACTTGATATGGAAAATTAAATAAAAATGCTTTCTTTAATAAATCATAATTCTTAGTTTTTAACTTATTGGTTTCAACTAAAGGAAAAGAAACAAAATTTACATTATTTTCTTTTACAAATGTTACCTCTTGAAATATATTCTTTAATTCATTAATATTTTTAATAAAGAACTTTTTAGTAACCATTAACTGCTCTGGGATTATTAATGAATTAAATTCCTCTATTGATATATTTTTAATTGCCACTCTTGAAAAGAACCTCAAATATTTCTTCATACTTCCTTTAGAAACATAATAATCACAACAGCTTATTTCTTTTCTAGATTTTAATAAAGAATATACTTGCATATACTCTTTTAAGTTCAAATCCTTGGATTTTTCTGAAATAAATGTAATATAATCATAATCTTTAACTAATTCTTCAATTTCTTTCAAATCTTTAGTGAGATGATTTTTTTCTAAGGAAATTATTTTTTTATCCAATTTAGGTAGATTTATTCCATTAGATTTTATTTTGGAAAGTTTCCCTAAAATTTTCTTTAATCTTTTTGAAAAACTAAAATCTTTCAAAACTTTCTTATGAATTGCATTTGTTATCTTATCTCTTTCCTTTTTATTTTTTAAATAATATTTCACTTTTTCCAGAAGCTCTTCTTTTGTTTTAAAAGAAACAATTTCTTTTCCTTCCTTTGTAAAATTGTAATACTCTGGACAATATTCTGTAAGAACAAATGTCTTACATGAAGCCCCTTCAAAAAACTTGTAATTTTTATGTGTTAATCCATCTGAACCTCTTGATAAGCAAAGATAAATTTTAGTTTTGTTTAATACATTAATCATCTCTTCTGTTTCTAATGGACCTTTATAAATATCTACAAAATCTGAAAACTTATCCCATTCAAAACCAAAAACATTAACATTGATTCCATTGTCTTTCAAATATTTTATATACTCATATCTAAGAGACTTCTCACCTAAAGCTCTCCCAATAAAAGTTACATCATATTCCTTTTCTATTTTAATTGGTTTGTAAAGTTCTGTATTTATTCCTTCAAGATTACCAACTTTATAAATTCCTTCTTCTTTATACCTTGGTATCCATTCTGGAAGTCCAATAAAACCATAATCCATAAAAAGAATGATAAACCTTGAAAAGTTTTCAAACATGGTATCATCATCTCCAAGAGGAAATATTAATTTTGTTTTTGGAGATAATTCCTTAATCTTAAAAAATGTATCAAAATATAATTCAGTATGACCTGCATAAAAGAAAATGAAATTTGGTTTTTCTTTTTCTACAAAATCCAATAACATTTGATTCATTTTATCTTCCCCATACTTAATAGTTGTCCAACGAATGTCAAAAGATATAATTTCCTTGCATAATTTTTTTAGGGTTAAATATCCATTTTGATATGGGGAATTAAATTTACTTAAACTCCCCGCAAATAGTATTTTATTTATCATGACCTTTCTTAGCCTCTTTATTTATACTATCTACTATCTCCCTAAGTTTAAGGTCTTTTTTATCCATATTCTTTTCAGCACTTGTAATTCCCCATTCAACAACAATTGAATCAGACATTCCAATGAATGCATGTGGTTTAAATGCTGGAATAACTGCAGACTCGCCCTTAACAAGTAACCGTTTTTCGTTTCCACAAATAAATTTGATAGACCCCTTAACCACTACCAAATTCTCCTCCTTTGAATGTATACACCCCCCTCGAGCATATCCTTCTTTTAATTCAAGAAAAGTAAATTCCTTTCCATCCTCTAACATATTTTCAATTAGATAAATACCCCCTCTTTCATCTTCATGTATCTTTTTAAGTTTCTTTTGATTATAGAATTCTGATATCTTTTCACAGATAAATTTTATTTGTTCTTCAGAAATAGCTGGCCCATTTGGCAACCATAAGCAATTATCTGAAATAGAACTGGAATTTAGATAAATTATATCTCCTCCTTGATTCTTATATGGGGAATTCATATGAATAGCTGGCCAACATTCTCTTGGAAATATTTCAAAGGTGTTTAAAAAACTAACTAGTTTTGCTCTTTCTTCACAAGTTATATCTATCCAAAGTGGAATTTCCCCTTTTCTCAATAGAAAAAAATGAACTTCTTTTAAACCGTGTAGTTCTCTTTCATAAATCTCCCTTTGCCTTAATAATAATTCTTTCCTTTCATTTATCTTTCTAAATTGAGCAAGAGCGAGAGCAGCAGATAAATCATTAAACTTAAGGTTATAACCTTCTATTTCGTGCAGGAATTCTTTATTACTAAATCTTCCAAAATCTCTTAGTCTTCTAATTAGTTCATAATATCTATCATCATTTGTCACTATAATTCCTCCTTGCCCACTTGTAACAATCTTATTAGATTGTAATGAAAAACAACCAACTTTTCCAATAGTCCCTAAATAATTTTCCCCTAATTTTGAACCTAAAGCTCCTGCAGCATCTTCAATTATTGTTAAATTATGCTTTTCTGCTATTTCTTTTAGTCTATTCATATTTGCGCTTCTCCCCAGGACATGAACTGGAATTATTGCAATTGTATTTGAATTTATTTTATCTTCTATTATATCTGTATTAATTGTCCCGTCCCCTGCAAATACATCTACCAAAATTGGTCTTCCTCCAGCCCAACCCACTGCTGTTGCTGTTGCTATCATTGTTAAATCTGGTATTAAAACTTCAAAGTTTTCTTTTTGTTTTATTAAAGCATCTGCCTTAACTGCTAAGAAAAGAGCTGCCGTTGCATTTGTTGTTAATATAACATATTTTACTCCCAAATATTTTTTTATTTCTTCTTCAAGTTCTTTTGTTTTAGGACCTTCATTTATATAATTTGAGTTTATAACATCCGATACTTCTTTTAACTCTTCTTCTCCAAATTTAGGTTCATTCCAATTAATTCTCATTTTCTTAAATACCCCATTAAACTATGAATTCCCCAACCAAGAATGAAACCACCAAATATTACAATTAAATACCAAACTAAAGGATTTAACATAAAACCAAATAGTCCCATTCGCATAGTCAATTCTCCACTACAATATAAAACTCCTTCAGCAGATATAACTTGGTCTAATTTTGGACAAAATACTCCCTGTACAAATGCTTGAGAAAAATAATCTAATATTGCTAAAATTGGAATTAAATAACTTCCCCACATCTTGAATGGATTATATGATTTCATTTTAATCCTCTTGCCAATTCTTTTGCTTTATTTATATAATAATCATCTTCTCTCTTTATTTGTTCTACTGGAATCTTTCCTGCTTCTTCCATTTTTATTTTTAAATCGGATGCAAGCATCATCTTAGCCAGTTCTTTAAATTTTGTTTTTGGACTCCAATTTAATATTTTCTTTGCTTTTGAACAATCCCCTAATAACGCTGGAACTTCTGCTGGACGTTTTTGATTATCACTCAGAATTACAAAATCCTTCCAGTTTAGACTTAATAAATTAAAGACTTCCTCAACAAATTCCCTAACAGTATGAGTTTCCCCTGTTGAAATAACAAAATCATCTGGTTCGTGATGCTGAAGAATTTTCCACATTGCTTCTACATATTCTTTTGCATACCCCCAATCTCTTTTTGCATCTAAATTTCCCAAAACAATTTTGCCTCTTTTTCCAACAATTATATCTGCAGCAGAAAAAGTTATTTTTCTTGTAACAAAATTTAATCCTCTTCTTGGAGATTCATGATTGAAAAGAATTCCACTACATGCAAAAAGCCCATAGCTTTCTCTGTACAATTTTGTCAAATGATATGCTCCTAATTTGGATATACCATAAGGACTTTGAGGAAGCATAAGGGTATTTTCATTTTGAGGGGGAGGGGAACTCCCGAACATCTCACTTGAAGAAGCTTGATAATACTTGCATTTAAGATTCATATCTTTTATTGCTTCCAATATTCGCAATGCACCTAAAAGATTATAATTAATTGTAGACTCTGAATTATTGAAACTTATTCCCACATGACTTTGGGCCCCTAAATTATATATTTCATCTGGCCGAACTTCTTCTATAATTTTTCTTAGGCTTGTTGTATCAGATAAATCTGCATATTGCAAATAAAAAGGAGATTCTTTTGTCTTTCCATAAATCTCATCATAAATATCCAAATGATCTATTCTAGAAGTATTTGGATAACTTGCTCTTCTAACAATTCCTCTTACCAAATATCCTTTTGAAAGCAAAAATTCAGCTAAATATGAACCATCTTGTCCACCTATTCCAGTAATCAAAGCTACTTTTTTTCCATTTATCATTTTATTTTATCCCATAAATGGTCCTATATTTAATTGGTCTTTCCCTTGGTTGTTTTGGTTCTATTATCTCTTGTATTTTTTTTAAATTTCCTTTAAAGAATATTTCTTCAATTATAATTTCTCCATACTGTTGCTTACTCCATCTCCAAAAATTTATTATAAAATTAATTGAACAAATAATTAACAATATTACTATAATTATAATTCCAATTAATGAAAATCCGATTATGGGGGTTATTTCTTGATTTATGAGAAAATCAATTAATTTAAAATTTTTATATACTATCTTAATTAGAATAAAAACTAATGCTAAATAGATAATAGAAACCCAAATATTTTGTTTACTTTCAAAAATTATCTTATAATCTTTCTCCTTATTCATCTCGTTACTTAAATTAAATTCTCCTTTCATTTTATTGCCTCCAAATTTAAGCTGATTAAATAACCATTTTCTTTGTCAAATTGGTTCTCTGGTGTTGAAGTAAATTCCTTGCTTGGCAAATAAGATTGGGAATGGTCATCAATCTCATTATGGGGTGGAGTAGTTTTCCAGTCATATTTTCTTATATCTTTAAAACCAACTTGTCTTAACAATTCATTTAAATTATTAAAATCATATGTAGTTTTATGATAAATAAATTCTAGATTATCTTCTTCTTCTTTCTGGATTTTCATCTTCCCATATAAAGGCCCCAAGATATTTTGCAAAGGAAATTTCTTCTCAGTATACAATTTTGCCATTTGCTCAAAATCGGGAACAGCAATTCTTAGTATTCCCCATTCTTTCAAAACTCTAAACCATTCTTTTAAAACATTAAAACCTTCTTCTCTGTCAAAATATTCAAATACATGAGAAGCGTAAATTAAATCAACCGAATTGTCATCAAAAAAAAGAAGTCTTGTAATATCATGTGAAGTCACATGGGGATATTTTCCTTTATCTATATGAATCCAATCTTTCCCAAAATCTCTCCATCCACACCCTAAATTAAGCTTTATCATTTTTCACAATAACTTTCTAATCTTCTTTTCATTTCTTGTCCTAATATAGTGAAGTAATAATATTGATGAATAGTAAATTCTTTTAATTAAATTTATTTTCTTATTCAAATGTTTATGATCGTCCATAGTTTTATCTCTATAAAATTCCTGTGTTCTTCTCTTTGCTACACTTATTGAATTTGGTTGTTCTCTATATTTTACTAAAAACTCTGGGAGATTTGTAAGATTCTTTTTCTTGTCCAATGCTTCCAAATAAAAATTATAATCTGTTGCAGCAGGATATTCTTCATTATAATAAAAGCCTTCATTCCTATACATTATTGAAGAATTAACAATACTGCAACTTTGTGGAAGTCTCCAAGCTAAAATCTTATAATTATTATATTTTCTAAATCTACGACTCTCATTTCCATTTTCATCTATATATATTGCTGAACTTCCTACTAAAAAGATATGGGGATTCTTCTCTAAGAAATTAAATTCTTTTTTAAGTCTTTCTGGAAAAGAAATATCATCTGCATCCATATTAGCAATATACTTTCCCCTTGCAACTTTTAATCCTAAATTTCTTGTTTCAGAAACATTTAACTTTTTTTTGCTATCTATCAAAACTATTCTCCTGTCTATATTTTTATATTTCTTGATAATATTTAATGAATTGTCTGTTGAACAATCATTAATTAATATAAATTCAAAATCCTTAAAAGTTTGATTTAACATAGATTGAATACATTCATCTAAAAATTTCTCTGCATTATATACTGGAGTTAATATTGAAACCTTTGGAGACCTTACTATTTCTCTTTCTTCATCAATCCACCTTAAAGCAATTTTCTCTTTTTCATTCATATTATTAGAATTTTATTTTACCTTAATAACTTCAACATAACCCCATTTATAAACCTTTCTAATCACTGAGAAGTGGTAACAAAAGTATGTTCTTATAATTATTTCTTTTTCCCTTTCTTTCTATAAGACTTAATTTTTATTTTGGGAATAGTCATCTCCAATAATTCCTGTGGAGTTATCCTTCTTTTTTTTAACTGCCTTGCTTTTAGACAAAATGAAATTTGTTGTGTACGACTATTCTTAGTGGCAGTTACCATATCTTTCAACCTTATTTCTTTCATTTTCTTTTATTACTCCTATTTATTTTTTCTTATAAGTTTTTTTTGCTTGTTTTGCTGCACTTATTCCTTTAAATTCTGGATGTTCCTTTCTAAATTTAGCAAGGTGAATCATCCACGGATTCAATTTTCTTTTTTGTACCATATTGTTTTTTACCCCCTTTTCTTTTTTAAATTATGTATTTTAATTTTCTTTGTTTTAGCAATAGCATATCCAATACTTTCTACTTCTTTCAAATCATATTCCTTTCCATACTTCTTTTGAAACTTCTTTGGAACTTTCTTCCCTAAGTATTGTTTCTTTACTGCTTTTTGCAATTTTTTAAATTTTCTTGTTTGTGGCATCTTTATTTCTTTCCTCCTTTTTTCTTTTCTTTCTTTAAAGGTTTTCCAATTTTCTTTAAAGGTCTTTTAACTAAAGGTTTTTTAACTAAAGGTTTTTTAACCAAAGGCTTTTCAAACCCCTTCAATTGATTTCCTATTGCTAATAATCTTTCTTCAAAAACTTCCTTTTGCTTTTTTAAAAGTTCTATCTGTTCTTCATTTGAAAATTCTTTTGGTTGAATATTAAATCTAAATCCTCTTTCAAAACCTTTACCAAATCTACCAAAACCTCCACCAAAATTTCCACAGAACATTCTACTAAATTCAGAGGATTCAGTAGGAACTTCGAAATTTATACAAAATCCTTGTCTAGTCATTGGAACTTTTCTTTCTGGTTCTTTTTTATCTAAATTCATTTTTATTCTTTACCTCCTTTTTATTTTATTAATAAAATATAAAATATAATTTCTATGTAATCTACTTTCTTTTAAGAAGCCACAACTTAATAAAATTGAAAGTTATAGCTTCTTAATTTTTAAAGTATTATTACTTTGTTTTCTTTTTAGGTCTACCTTTTTTCTTTGCCATATTCGTTTTTTTCCTCCTTTTAATTTGATTATTTGTTGGTTGTTTGAAAAATCCTAGTTGTGATTTCTTCATCTTAGCTATTCCTCCAGCATATGATATTTCTTCTTTCTCTCCAGGAGTTAATATTCTTAATAATTTCTTTTGAACCATTACACCTTTTTCTTTTCCAGGTCTAAATAAAACTTTTCTGTATGGACTTAACTTTGCTCCTGTCCTTACAACTTTCTTTCCCTCTTTCGCTTTAACAATTCTATAAGATGCTGCTGCTTCACCCAATACTTTTTCTTGAGCTCTTGCTTCTGCTCCCATTTCTGTAGCAAATGCAAAAGGTATCTCAGCCCTTTCCCATTTTCCTTTTCTCCTTACTTCATAAGTATATCCTATTTCTGGAACTGGCTTTCTTATTTTTGATGGTGTTATTGCTTTCTTCCAAAGCCTAGGAAATATTCTTGGAGGTCTTAATTTTGGTATTGGTCTAGGAACTTGTCTAGGAATTTGGATTGGTCTTAGGATTGGAAATTGTCTTATAGTTTCCCTTGGAACTTGGACTTCTCTAGAAACTAATAATTCTCTTGGAATTAATCTTTCTTTAGGGACTAATCTTTCTCTTGGAATTAATAACCCACGAAGTTCCTCTCTTGGAATTTGAATTTCTTTAATCTCCATTCTTCCAACTCTCTTTAATCCTAAATCAGTTTCATATTTAAATCTTTCACCAACTTTTGGAACTGAAATTAATTTTATTTTTTCTCTGGTAATTATAGGAGCCTCTGTAGGAATTTCTGTAAGAGCTTCTGTAGGAGTCCCCAAACCAACTCTTTCAGTTGGTAAAATTACAGATGGTTTAATAACTGATGGCATACGCATTGCTGGAATTTCTGCAACTTCATAAGTTCCAGCACCCCAATATTCACTTGTAACTTCTCCAGCTCCTCCAACCATTCTAGGAATTCCAATAAGTCCTATTTCAGAAACTGGCTTTGCGATAGTTTTAACTTTCTCTATTTTTTCTGGATAAAATTTAACTTTTGAAGGAACTTTTCTTAAAAGTTGTTCTCTTAATATATCCTTCTGAGAAATAACTTGTTTCATTTCAAATGCTTGCTTTCCATCTACTACTTCTGGAACTACTGAAAATGGAGTTCTCTCTGGTGCTCTTGGTTTTTTAATTTTAGTAGAAGGAAATCCTTTTGGTTCTTTAATTTCAGGTACTCTCATTTGAAAAGGTGCAACCCCTCTTGATTTTCCAACTGTAAGAACAGTATAAGGTTGTTCTACAAATTCTCTTACCTTTAATGCAAGTTCTGGTTTATTTTTCTGTAATTGTAAAGTAAACTCTTTAACATTATCAACAACCTTCCCATCTTTTATAATTTCTACAATTCTTTGTTTTTCTGTAGACCTTCCTTTTTCAAATAATGCTTTTAATTCTTCTTTTGAATATTCTCCCCTAATTAACTTTCCAAGTTCTTCTTCTGTACTTTTCTTTAAGAAATCTATTGACTTAGCTCTTTCAAAAGGAGCTAATTCCCTATATTCAACTTCAGATATTCTTATTGAAATACCATCTTCTAACTTTATGACTTTAGATTTTCCAATCTTAGCCATTGTTGAACCAGGTTGTTTTAATGGTGAATCATAACTAACATAAACATCCCCAGCTAGTGTCTTAATTCTTCTAACTCTTTTTCTTGCTTCTTTAATTACATCTATCTTAAAAAGCTTTGGAGCTTCTTTCATAGTAGTCACTATTTGAAATTCTGTAGTTGATTTAAGCGGTTTTCCTCTAACTCCTTTTTGATATAAAAATTTAAATTGTTTTGCAATGCTTTTTCCCTTAATACCAGCTCCAACTATTTCTAATTGAGCTTTACTCTTACCAATCCAAGGAGAATATTTTAAGGAAGGAACTTCTACCACTTTAGGTATATCTCCTAAGCTTCCTTTCATTAATAAAAACTTTTCTGGAAGCTGCATTGTTAAATCAACTCTTCCCTTAGAAACATCTTTTAATAATTTAATTTCCCTTTCTGTTAATACAGAAACTTGCATTTTATCAATTAATTTAGATAAAATATTCTTTTCACTACCAGTCAATTTTAAACCCTTTGTAACTTCTTTAAAATTAATGTTTGTTGTTTGTGGTAATTGTTTTCCAGTTAAAGGATCTCTACCAACTTCTCCCCTAGTATATTTAAATCTTTCTTCTGCAATTTTTGCTGTTTCTTTTTCTATTTTTATAAGCTCTTCTTGAGATTTACCAATATCTTTTAAATGTTTTTCCCAATTACTTTCAGTCATTCCAAGATATTTTGCCCTTGGAATAGCTGTCTTCTTAATAAATTTTGCTCCTTTAACAGCACCAATTGTTCCTAAGAAAGCCAAACTTATTCCTGCTCCAACTGCTCCTTCTGTTTTAACTTGTTCAATTATTCCTGGAAGATATTCTGCTTCTAATTCTTTTCTTGTCATTTTATCTTCTAACTCATAACCTTCCTCCAATGTCTTTTTTGATTCATCATATTCTTTTGAATAAGGTTTCCATACTTCTTCTTCAAATATTCTTTCAGCTTCTTTTTCAGGATGTTTAAATGCTTGAACTCCTTCAGCAACTTCGGAAACCATATAAGTTGGTCCAACAACTGGAACAGCATAAGTTAAACCTTTAATTGCTGTTTCAAAACCCATTCCAACTTGTTCTTTAGTAATTGGAATAACCTTTCCAGCATCTATTGCATCTGCCCATGCTTGAGTTCCTTTTTTTGGTTTTACTTCATATTCTCCACCAATCCACTTACCTGGCCAACTCTTCTTTGGAATATTTTTAAGAGTAGTTTCATAAATATCTTCCCATCCTTCAGCAGCCGTTTCAGCAACCCACTCAACACCTTTTGCAAGAAGTCCTGCTGCTTCTAAATAAGTAACACCTGTTGTTGGAACCTCTTCAACACCCAGCTTTTTCCAAACAAAACGTGGAATGGGTAATGGAATTTCTTCTTCAATTCCAGGGATCTTTGATACAAGTTCTCCAGCTTTTCTTAAAACTGGTTTAAGTGTTCTTTCATAACTTCCTCTTTCTTGAGCTGCTTGTATTTCTTTCTGCTCTTCAAAAGTTGGTTGCCTCATTATAGCAGTTCCTCCAACACCCAAACCATAAGGAGCTATTTGGTATGTTTTTGTTTTAGGGCTATAAATTTCAGGTCTCCTTTCAAATTCTTTTATGTCTCTATATTCTTTAACTACACTTGTAACTCTTTCTCCAAAAGTTGGTTTAATTATTTGCCTAGCATATTCCGGGGTAAAGGTAACTCCTCCTCTTGCTAAACTTGCTGTTGCTAATTTTTGTGCTTGAGAAGAAGTATATCCTAAATCTTTATAACGTTGTGTTTCAAATTGTTGCTGTTCAATTTTAGGTTGGGTATATTTTTCATAAATAACTTTTGCTGTTGAAGTTCGGTATAATTGAGAAGGATCAAATGATGGAAGTGATGGAGCACCAACTATTTTTGTTCCTGCTGGAATATTTACTTGTGCCATTGACATTCCTATTCCTTCAGGAGAAATATACGAACTAGTAACAGGATCGTAAGTTCCTGGTGCTTGAGCTGCAATTCTTGCTCCATAATCAGCACCTGCCAATTTTATGGCAGACGGTGCAGTTGGAACTGCTACTGCCTTACCTTGAGCATATGCAATATCCTTCATAGCCAGTTCCCTATTTTTATATAATTTATCAATTTTTCTTCCGACAGAACTTCTTGGATCATATCTTTTATGTTGGGTGAAAATTTTTTCTGCTTGTCTCCATTCAGCACTTTCTTGAACTGCTCTATTATATGCTGCTAAATCTGCTTCGTATTTCTTTTGTGCTGCAATATCTGCTTGAGAAACTTGTTGTGGTTGAACTGCTGCTTCTGTAATTTTATATTGAGAAATAGCTTTTTGAGCTTCTTGTTTTCTTTTTAATAATTCTGCTATTCCTGATTTTTGTAGGAGTTGTGATATTGATACCATATTATTTTAAATTTACACAAGAATTATCTAAGTCTTTTCAACCCTTTTGCCATTGTTCTTGAATGAAGACGAGTTCTTCCTTGAAAAGGCATACATGGAATACCAATCACTGGTTTTTGAACTACTAATCCAATTGGTTGAAAAATTGGTAATGGAAGTAATTCTTTACTGCTATCATAAGCAGTTAATAAACCCAAACGTCTTTTTTCTTCAGCTTGAAGGTCTGCATTATATTTATCAATTCTTGCTAAATTTAATTGTAAATCTTTTTGTTGTTGCGAAATCTTTTGCTGATATACTCGTTGTTGCTGTCTTTCAACACGATCCATTAATGGTCTTGAACCATGAAGCTGCATGGCACTTGGCTGAGAAAACTTAATTTTATTTAATTCTCCTACTTGGCTAACAATCTTGTCTCTTGTTTCTAACATTTTTTTATTACTGGTAGAATTAATAGTCCACAATATATAAATGTTTGTGATTTGAAATAATTTTAGAATTTTTGTAATTATGAGTAGTAATAACACTTCACACATAAAAAATATTAATTTTGTAGAAATTTATTTCCTTTACTTCTATTTTTGGACTTTAATAACCATTGATGATTCTCTGGTTCAAAAGCCCATTTAATTTCTTTAGGATTATCTAAATCAAATCTACTTAAAGGCATAATGTGATCCACATCATAATTTTTAATATCTTTTGGAAATGGTTTTAAATGTTCTATTATTTTTTTATAATCTATACCATATTTTTTAGAAGGCATTATCTTTCCTGTTGTTGAATATAATTTTAATGCCCTATTTAAAGTGCTTCTTAAATCAATTATCAATTTGTAATTAATATCATTGCTTCTTCTATCTTTAATATAAGTTTTCATATAGATATTCATATACTCTTTTCTTTCTGGTTTCTTTTGATAAGTTCTCATGTATTCACTTTTTCTTTTTTTTACTTCTGGTCTTTGAGAATATTCTTTCTTCCTAGCTTTAACTTCTGGTCTTTGTTGATATTCTTTCTTTCTTGCAATAACTTCTGGTCTTTGATTATATTCTTTTAAGTATGCTTTTCTTTTTGGTCCCTTAACATATCCTTTAGCATACTCCTTTTCTTTTTCCTTAAATTCTGGTATCTTCCTACATTCTTTCATATATAAGCTATGATAACACTTTTTACATAGACTTTTACAAAAAACATCATTTATCCCACAAACTCTACATTTCATTTTCCCATTGGAATAATCATTATGATTGCTTCTGGTATTACAGAAATAGATAATCCATCTTCTGAAACAAAATTAACAGACTGCTTAGTTACAGAAACTATTTTAGCCCTATACCAAAAGTTATTAGAAAGAGTTATTTTTACTTTCTGACCTTCATACTGACTTACTGATTCGTAATCCATTTTAATTACTTATATTAAGAAATTAACCTTTATAAATCTTTCTAACCCCTATATAGTAGTAACAAAATAAAAGGCCTTAATTAAAAGGCCAATTATTTTGCTTTTCTGCTAAATACTGTCTCACAGCTTTTTCAACCTTTACAGAATACAAATCTTCGAGATCATGTAAAAACAAAGTTAAATTTGTATAATCACTAAGATTGATAACCCTTGTACAATTATCAGGAGCATAGCTTCCACTAGTCTTTGGAGTAATTTTAATTTGTGTTTTTTTACCCCTTCGCTTATAAATCAAAAGATACTCTCCAGCCATTTTACCTAGAAACTAAAAAAATCACAACCCCTACTACTATAACCCCGAGAATTATCAGCACTGTTTTATTAATTGCTATTTTTTTCTTTGCAGCACCAACTATTGCTTGCATTGCAGCTTTAATAATAAACTCATCTGAATCCGTTGAGTCTCCCCTCGCTTTAATTTCATCGTAATCAAGATTGCTTATTGGTCTTCTATCAATTTCTTTTATACAAAGGCATTGATATTTTCCTAATCTCCAAAATGCTCTTGGGTCAACTTCATGTGGTCTATTTCTTATTATAACCATATCCGAAGCATAGAGTGGATGAAGTTTTGGAGGTTCAATTATCCCTTTCCTATTAAAGTACCAAACAAGAATTTCTTTCCCCTTCTTATTTGCAAGTTTCATAACTCTTCTCCATTTAAAAGGAAACTTAAATCCCCTTTTCTTTTTCATAAACTCTTGGGTATGTTTTATTTTATCTCCAAACTTTTGTTCAAAAAGTATTCTATTCAATTTCTTATTTGGAGTCAAACTAATATCTGGTTTTTTTCCAACTAAATTAGAATAAATTAAATTAACCTTTTGATTTTGACTAAAATTTTTCATATCAATCAAAAATTCTTTTGTTAAATTTTTAATGCTTCTATCTAAACTTTCTTCATTCATTGTTCTTGACCTTGTATCCGTGAATCTTCTTTTTCTGAAAATATTCGCCATTTAGATTTTTTATTAAATTGTGGAAGGTTTGATACACTTGAAGAAGAATCTCTTGAGGCATACCTTTTTGAAGTAATGAATAATTCACTGAACCATCCTAATTTACTCATCGCTGTATCTGTTATTACTCTTGATTGTTTTCTAAAAAACTTAGCTACTCCAGGATGATGAAACGTTTCTGCTATTAAAGCAATTCTCTCACAATCTCTAACACTTAAATTCCAATTTCCAAGTTCTACTTTATCTAAATTACTTACTTTCTTTGAATCTGGTTTCGCAAGAACATCTTTAAATAAACCATAAATTCCTCCTGGAGATACTGATTCACTCCCTCCTGCTTCAGCTTCCCAATTCCCATCATCTACATTGTCTTCATCTCTAGAATATCCTTCTTCGGGATATTCTCCTTGGGGATATTCTTCTGGATACTCCCCTTGATATTCTCCTTGGGGATATTCTTCTTGAGGATATCCTTCTTCTAAATATTCATCTTGAGGGTATTCCCCTTGAGGGTATTCCCCTTGAGGGTATTCCCTGTTAATATATCTCTCATTAGATTTTATAAAAGTTCTTCTAGGAATACCTACATTAAGAACATTCTTTTTCTCAATTCCATGTTCAACCTTTTCTTTCTTTCCTTCCATATTTCTTATCTTAACCCCCTTTCATCTATATAAAACATTTATTCTTCTTCATTTGATATAAACCATTCATATGCAGAAGAAAACATAAAGATAATTCCTAATCCTAAAAGAGATATTGCAATACCTCTTGTATACAAATTTGCAACATCACAAAGTCCATAAATCATAGCATACATTCCAGCTAATATAAGTAGTATAGAACCTATAAATCCAAGAGGTGGGATTTTAAGACCAATACCCAATCCAACAAAGAGAAAGGCAAGGACCCCTAAAAAAATTAAGACTCCTAATTTTCCTGAAGGATTAACTTCAAAACAAAATGTTTCCGTAGCCAATGTTCCATCTTTATCTCCTGCAACATAATAAAAATAATCTCCATTAGTTTCTATATAAAAAGGATAATCATACATTCTTCCATTCTTAGTCATATTTACATCAATATATAATTTTGAAGAATTTGGATACATTATTGAATCTAATGTTACATAAGAACAAGTATCACATATTTGACTTAGATTAATCTCTGTTCCTGATTTGAATGTTCCAAGCATAGTGCAGTCTTGAATAGCAGAAGCAAAGCTAATTAAAAACAATCCTAAAAGCATTATTAATAAAAATTTATTATTTTTCATTTTCATAAACTCCCTGCCTGATATAAACATCCAGTTGGAATGCTTAACATTTTATTTGCTGGGTCGTAAGACCAACAAGTTGATGGTGCTCCTGCTTCCCAAACTGCATAAATTGCCCAACCTGTACTTCCTGTATTTTGATTGCTAGTTTCACTACTTGGAAGAGTTGATGCAGTTTCACGATAACCTTGCGAACCTGCTACATAAGCGCTATCTGCATAAGTTGTAGTTGCAGTATTATCTAATTGAACTGCTAACCAATAAACTGTTTCTGCTGTAATTGTTATATTTAAGCCTGTTCTAACTTTCCAACCTGCATCAGTTCCTTTTGCATTTGTTCTTGATACTCCAGAAAGAAGGCTACCCGGTCCAGTAGTTCCTTGATTATCATCATAAACTCCTACCTCAAAATTAGACGCTTCTGTGGCAGTATCACACCACCAGCCTATTTCTATAATCTTTATTGCATTTGCTGGGCTTGTGTGTTTACATGCTGTATAATAACCATCAAATACATTATTAGCAACACCACCAGGGTCATCCGTCGGTGCAGTTGTTACAAATCCACAATTTGTTCCTAAAACTAATGCATGTTTATCTAATGTATTATTCAAAATACTTAATTGAACATCCATAAATTCTCCCCAAGCTAAATCTGTTTGTATTCCAAGAATTATCTTAGTTTTTGGAAGAACATCTAAAGGAACATAAGGCAACCAATCACCTTCTTTAGTCATATATACCCAAGTATAGTTCTTTTTATATGATTTATTATAATTAGGATTAAGAATTATTAAATCATTTACATCTATAAATCCACCATCTTTTAAAACAGATTCATTCTCTATACCTTGCCTCATATCAATAAACAAAACTTCTCCCAACATATTTAATTTAGGTTTTGAAAAATTAGAAAATTCATACCATATAACAACTCTATCTTTTCCTGAAGTAATCTCTAAAGTTTCATTATAAGTTTTATGAGATAATAATGTTACTAAACCTACTAATTCAGTTCCTTCTATAAACTCAATAATCATATTATCATTCGTATAATTAATTGTTATTGGTTCAACCAAACCAGCAGAAACTATTCCTTCTCCTATTATTTTATCCAATAAACTTATTCCACTTTCATTTTTATTTATAACTAAAAAACTCCCAAATAACAAAACCACAATTATCCCCAATATAACAATTAATTTATATTTCATCCTTTGATAAACACTCCTGTAGCATTTCTACAAATTTCTCCTGAAACCATTCCACCACACGTATTTAAAGCAAGAATAATTCTGCTTCCAACTGATAAATTACTATTTGTTATATTCAAGTTTCCAGTCATTGTCCCGCCTGCAAGATTTAATTTAGTATTCAAAGCATTTGTTACAGAAGTATTCTGAGCATTAATATAATTTGTCTGGCTTGTATTCTGAGCAGTCATTGTTGTATCAGCATAGTTCTTCATTGAAATATTAATAGCATTTA